>Ga0256827_10000295_pt1 | contig 29963 bp, 23 predicted proteins | sample CV84metaG_FD_185977 | JGI IMG/M metagenome (GOLD analysis project Ga0256827, IMG submission 185977) | Hydrothermal vent microbial communities from East Pacific Rise, Pacific Ocean - CV84 | ecosystem: Environmental > Aquatic > Marine > Hydrothermal vents | place: Pacific Ocean: East Pacific Rise...
AATAACAGAGAGCCAAATATCAGACTTAACTCATACAATTGATACTGATACACATTTATCCGAAACCGAAGTTGATAATTATGTTTCTAACAATGGCTATCTAACAACAGAAGTTGATGGTGATATAACTAATGAGATACAAGACTTGCAATTAAATAGCTCAACAAATATTTTAACTATTACTAACAATGGTACAGCTACCGAAATTGATTTAAGTTCATACTTAGATAACACTGATACGCAATTAACAGATGCTGATATTACCACAATGGGTTATATAAAAAGTGCAAACGATGCTGATGATGATACATCTAACGAATTACAAAACTTATCAGAAGTTTTAACTGAAAATAATTCTGCAAATGCACAAATAAAAAATTTAACTGACCCAACCGATGCACAAGATGCTGCAACAAAAGCTTATGTTGATATATTAAAAGAACAAATAGCAGAATTAGAAGGGCAAGTATATGGCGTAACAGACAATGATGGGAATTTTTATAAAGGAGTAAAAATTGGTAATCAAATTTGGATGGCTGAAAATCTAAAAGTAACTACTTATCCAAATGGTGATGCAATACCTTTAGTTACAGATAATACTACTTGGGGTAATTTAACCGATGATAATACCACTGACGCTTACTCTTATTATAACAACAATACAGGTGGAGAAGCTGATACATACGGAGCCTTATACACTTATGCTGCTGCCATTGGCGACAATTGGGTAAGAGATAATAGCAGTACTAATGGAGAAGGTGGACAAGGAATTTGTCCCGATGGTTGGCATTTACCAACCTCTGATGAAATGGACACATTAATCACATATCTTGACACAAATGCAGGAAGTAAACTTGCTGGTAATGCTTCCCTCTGGCACGACGGTGTTTTAGATCAATCTGCAGATTTTGGCAAATCTGGATTTTCAGGTCTTCCAAGCGGCCATCGCAACAAGGACAATGGTACATTCAATGATTTAGGATATAGTAACCATTGGTGGAATTCTACAGAGGGTAGTAGTACTTACGGAAATTATCGCCAGCTTAGTCATGCTGTAACCAATATTTATAATGGTTACAGAAATAAATCTTGCGGTTTTTCTGTCCGTTGTATAAAAGATTAAAAAATACTCCGTAAAATTACCTACAGCAATCAGTTTTTTTACGGATTGACAAACTACGTTAATGTATTTATCTTTAAGAATTATTTTTAATAAAAAATAATTGTTTTTCTCACGTGTAAAATAGGAAGTTACACCTTGTAACTTTCTATTTTTATTGCATACGAAACAACAATTTATTCAAATTTATAAAATGAAAACAACAACCATTTTTATTATTTTATTTAGTATTAATTTATTTGCAAAATCTCAGAATGCTTTAAAAAAATTTATAACAATTCACGCAAGTAAAAATTATGAATTAGCAAAACGTGTAGCAACTGAAGCAAATAAGAATTTAGCTTATAAACTTAATTTTATAGATTTAGAATCCAATAAACTTTTAGGTTTATCTCTACTAAAAAATACCTGTAAAAAATATAATTTTGAATTTCCAACATATATACAACGAAGACAAAATAACGATAACAATATTATTTCAATCGTGTATTACAAGAGACCGTTGCAAAGAACGACAAACAGATAAAAAAAACATTAAAGTTGGTAATAAAACATACAAAACAACATGTATAAAATATACCATTATACACTAAACATATTGTAAAATATTATCTACATGTATTTAATTAATAGATTTAAAAAATAAAAACAAAGTATTATGATTAAAACAATTTTTAAATTAACAGTAACTACACTTTTAACACTCAACTTTGCACTTTCAACAGTAAAAGCACAGGCCCCTCAAAACTTTAAGTATCAAGCTATAGTGCGTAATAGTACCGGTGCTATTTTAGAGAATCAACAGATCGGATTTCAACTAAGTATTTTGCAAACAAACGAAACAGGAACCTCAGTTTATACCGAAACTTTTACAACAACAACAAACTCTTATGGTTTGGTTAACCTTTTAGTTGGGGAAGGAACAGTTGTTAATGGAGACTTTACCTCAATTGATTGGGGAACAGATGAATATTTCTTAAAAGTTGAATTAGACGAAACTGGCGGTTCAAATTATGTATTATTAGGTACATCTAAATTAAGTTCAGTTCCCTATGCATTACACGCAAGTTCAGCTGCCAATGTTTTTTCTGGCAACTACAACGATTTATCAAATACCCCTTCAATACCAACAAATACAAGCGATTTAACAAACGATTCAGGTTTCATTACAAACCCTGACGATAACGATGCCGACCCAACAAACGAATTACAAGTACTTAATTTCTCTAACGATACTCTTTATTTATCTGATGGAGGTCAAATATTTTTAGGAAATTATAACAACTTATGGAATGCTCACGGAAACGATATTTACAATACAAATACACGTAATGTAGGAGTTGGATTAGAAAATCCAGAAGGTAAATTAGTAGTACAAGGAGACTCCGCTGTAAGCGATACATTACCATTATTTGAAGTAAAAAATAAAGATGGGATTACTATTTTTGCAGTTTACGATGGAGGAATAAGAATGTATGTTAGTGATGATCCGGCAAAAAATAATAATGATAAAGGCGGTTTTGCAATAGGAGGTTATCGATTAGATAAAAGTATAACAAACGAATATATGCGTGTAACACCAGATAGTGTACGTATTTATATAAAAGAAGAGAATACAAATAAAAACAATAATGATAAAGGCGGTTTTGCAATAGGAGGTTATCGATTAGATAAAACTACACCGGAAGAATACTTAAATGTTTATGCCGCAGATACAGCTTATATAATTGACACAACAGCACAAATGTTATGGTACCCATTAAAGGAAGCATTTTTATCAGGAAAAATTTTAGTAGAAGACGGAGATAGTGTAGGTCAAAACTCATGGGCGACTGGATATGTTAGCAAATCTATAGGCAACTATTCGCAGGCTTTAGGTTATCAAGCACGAGCTTTTGGAAATAACTCAACTGCAATTGGTTACTATGCAAATTCAATAGGTTCAAACTCATATTCTTTTGGCAACTATGCAACAGCTAAAGATAGTGGCAGTTATGCAATTGGTTCTGGAGCTAAAGCAACAGGTTTGCGTAGCTTTGCATTTGGTTCAACAGGTATAGATTCTGCAAATATAGCAACAAACCCAACAAAAGCCTCTGGTGATTATGCATATGCTTTTGGAATGGGTAGTATAGCAACTAATGAAGGATCTTTTGCTTTTGGTTCACAAGACACTTGCTCAGGTGCATTCTCTTTGTCAATGGGAACAAAATCAATGGTAGATGGCTATCATTCAACAGCAATAGGATATTTAGCTAAAACAAATGGAGATTACTCAACTGCAATAGGTTACGGAGCTGTTGCTAGCGGAGAATATTCTGTCTCAATTGGTACAAAAACTGTTGCCGAAAATAAATCGTTTGCCGGTGGATACTACACAATTGCTAGTGGAGAATATTCTTTTACAAATGGATTTAGAACAAGAGCAGAAGGCTTTTCATCTTTTGCTATGGGTAGAGAAACCATAGCTAGCGGAAGTAAATCAGTAGCACTAGGAAGTCGAACAACAGCAAGTGGTAATTCTTCTGTAGCTCTAGGGGGTGGTACAGTAGCCAGCAACTATTATTCTTTTGCATCTGGTTTCAATTCAATTGCAAGCGGAAGTAAATCAACTGCAATGGGTAACAATACTATTGCAAATGGTGCTTCATCTACTGCATTAGGAGTCTATACAGAAGCTAGTGGTGTTACATCTACAGTATTTGGTAGTTATTCAAAAGCTAGTGGAACTATTTCTACTGCAATGGGTAATAGAAATATTGCAAGCGGACATACAGCAACAGTTATGGGATACTACAATATTGCACGTTCAAAATTAGAAACCGTAATTGGACAATATAACGATACTACAAATTCATTAAATCAATCTTCTTGGGTAGATACCGAACCATTATTTGCAATTGGAAACGGCTCTGATAATGCAAACAGACATAATGCAGTAACAGTACTAAAAAATGGAAATGTTGGAATAGGTACATTAACACCCGACTACAAATTACAAGTAAATGGCGATGTTGTTCCCGTAAACAACAAGGTTTATGATTTAGGAACAGCGTCTCTGGCTTGGGACAATATATATTATGACGACCTTCATAATCAAGGAGCGGCAGCATTTAATGATAGAAAAGTAACTGATGAAATTTTATTATTTCCTCCTAAAGGAAAAGTAAAAGGAATGATTGATTACAAAACAGAACGCGGTTTAGTTGAATTAGACCCTAATTCATTACCAAAAGCATTAACTGGTGGTACTTTTTGGATATTAACAGATGAAATGGCTACATATAATTACAAAGCTAATTATGAGCAACAATTACAAATTAAACAATTACAAAAAGATAATAATAAATTACAAAATAATTTATTAAAACAAACTAAAATTGATACGAAATTACAAAACGATATTAATACTCTAAAAAGAGAAATAGAACAACTTAAACAAATTATAAAACTTAAATCTCAAAAATAATTTATTACACACCATACAAAACAAGTAATTAAACCAATTTCGTTACCAAATGTCGTAAATAAATATCTTCAACCATTATTGTTACTACCCAACTTTTTAAATGCATCTATTCCGATACATGGCAAACTCATACTTTTATATTTTTTACAAACGTAGATACTTCGCTTTGCTCAGTATGACAGCGTTTGATTTAAATTTTGCAATGAACCAAAATGATTTTGTCATTCTGAACATCATGAAGAATATATAATATAAATAATACAATATCCTATCAATTAACATTGTAGAAATTTAAGGAAAATAGTATGAGTTTGCCCTAACAAGCCCCTATAAATTATTTTAATTAAAAATCATGTAAAAAAATGGCCATCTTTTTAAGATGGCCACTTTTAATTATATAAAATTACTTTATTTATTGCTTATCTGTAGTATCAATAATAAATCCTTCCATTGCAATAATTTCGCCTCTTTCGTTTTTAACAGGAGATGCTGCCAAATTATGATACCCAACTGTACCATCTTTACATACTCGTTTAAGGTTTCCATCTGTTACTGTTTGCCCTTTCTGAATAACACGATTAAAAATATCATCTACAACAGCCTTATCTTCAGGACTTCTATTCAACCCGTAAGGTTTACCAATAATTTTTTCGAGAGTAGTACATTTGTATATTTTTAACCAACCTTCATTCACTTCCTCATAAATACCATCTTTATTTATTCTAAAATAACCAACACCTGTATGTTTAAGTGCCGATTGTAAATTAGAATCATGAGTCATACCATATTTTTGTTCTACTTGAGCAAGTGCTTGGTCCAGTAAAACTGTACGACTTTCGTCGCTCATTAACTCAGATTTCATCTCAGATAATTTAACCTGTAAACCTTCTTCAATAGCATATTTTGCATCTTCATCACTCATTACTTCCCAACCTGTAATCATTGCAGCAATACTTGATGTAACAGTATGTCCTGTTGTTGTTAAGTAAACATGAATAATAACAAAGCCTACAAGAATAAACGCACCAAAAGTATGTAAATATGCTATCCAATCTAACGATATATTATTACCGTTATTAAGATTACTAAAGAAATAAAAATACAATAGTCCTGAACCAATCATTACAGGGATTATAAGCATTTTCAGACCAAGATAAGTCATTCTTTGTAATGGATTAAATTTAGTGTATTTTGTTTTGTGTGTTGGGTGTTCTGCTTTATGAAAAATACCAACAATATAGTAGTTTATTTGCTCTTTCATAAATTTAAGAGTAGGAATATATTGTTTCCATTCACCAATAGAAAAATCCCAAAATACTGTAAAAATAATTAAAACTATCAGCGACCATGCAGCATTATTGTGGTATGATACAGCATGTTCATATCCAAACAATTTATATGCACCATGTACTTCCATTCCGGTCATTGCAAGAAATATTATTAAACCAGCTTGAGTCCAATGCCAAAATCTATTGTACTTATTATATATATATACTTTTTTCATTATATTTGTTTTTAAAATTAATAAAACTTTTTATTTGTAATTTTTCTTTTTTGCAAGAATTCTCATAGTAGAGTGAATTGCAACACCCAATATTGAAAATAATACAAATAATTTTCCACCCCAATCTAATAAATTGTTCACGTCTCTACCTGGCAAATAAAATCCTGTTAAATTTTCAAGTCTCCCATTTTGACTATGACATTCAGTACAGCTTAATGCTTTTTCTGATTCAGATACCATATGGTTTAAAGGCCAATAAGAACGAGTGTTTATAAATGCCATTTTTCCACTATATGGATGACCAACATAATCCATACCTGTTCTAATAGATTTTTGCCAATCAAAATCAGCCCAATAAGCACCAGAGCCTTTAGGCCCAAATGTTTTAAACTGTACAAAAGTTTCATTTTTAACATCATAAGGTTGCTTACCTCGCATTATTTTAAATGGATATATTTTACTGTAGATATCATTATAATCGCCATGCAATGCATTTAAATCAACTGTATCTGTCGATATTTTTGTTTCTAACGTAGTTTTATCGGTTATACCATTCCACCAACGATATTCTGGTTTTAGGTTTGTACCAAATTTAGCAGTACCATGTTTTGTACTGTATTCTTCAGTTTTATCATCATTCCATTCTTCATATGGTTTACCGTCTTTCATTTTTCCGGCAGTCGACCAGTCCCAATATGTTTTTGTATGATTTACCTTTGCAAAAGTTGGAATATGACATGTTTGACAAGCAACTTTATTAAAGTGATCGTTTAATGTAGCATTATTATGAGGTTTAGATGTATGGCATTGTACACACGAAGCTCTGTCATCACTATTCATATGATTGTTAGCATTTGTCATAGGCCCTTTTCCTTTAATATTATGATGTACAGAAATATGACATTGCGAACATTTTAGATTAGCTCCGTCAGCAGATAAGTGGACATCAACATCTTTTGTACAAGAACCCGCATCAGCTTGAGCCATTTCTAAATCTCCATGTTTAACATTATTACCGCCACCACCTTTTCCATGGCAACCTAAACAATTTTTGTTTGTAGTTGGACCAACATTTTTAGCAATATTTACCATATCTATTTTCGATGACGGATAACCTCCTGTACCTGGTGTTTTTACATAATCTCCAGTGTTATCATGACATACAATACAGTCTATATTATCTTCATCAGAATGATCAAAATTCTTATTATCCCAACCATAACCTGCATGACATTTAGAGCATAAAGCTTCGTTACTGTTAATACCTACACAAAAATTATTTAATACATTTTTCTTACCTAAATGTTTAACAGTTCCGTCAGCCATTGTATCTGCACTTGCCCACTGCCAGTGTGCAGTTTTCATAAATTCGCTTCCTCTTTTGTTATGACAACTTAAACAAGCTTGAGTTAAATCCTGAGGATATTCAAACTTCTGTTGTAATATTGCAAATTTTGAATGGTCAACAGTTTTGTCATATTTTCTTATTTTTAATTTAGACACCTTACCTTGTCCGCTATCAATAGGATTATAATACAGTATCACAAGAAATACTCCTATTATTGGAAGTATTAAGGATGGTAAAAGTTTAAAAAACGTTTTCATATGTATATTTATTAAAATTTAATGTTGCAAAAATATCTTAAATGAAAGTCTAGTGAAATGCTTATAAACATATATATTTAACAATTTTTTATTGTAATAAAATAATTTTTTAATTGATGTATATCAATTATTCTTAAATAATTTATACATTTGTAAAAAAAATAATATTTTCAAATGACGGACTGTGCAAAATGTAAAAATAGAGCTTCGTGTTTTAATGAGTTATCAATAAATGATTTATCTAAAGTAACAAACAACAAAGTAGAGATAAATTATAAAAAAGGAGAAACAATTATTAAACAAAACTCCTTTGCATCTCATATTTATTTTGTAAAATCAGGTTTAGTTAAAATGTATATAGAAAATAAGAATAAAAATTTAACATTAGAAGTTGCAGGAAGTGGTTCAATGTACGGAATAACATCTTTAAATTATAATAAAAATTATAATTTTTCATTGGCAGCACTTAACGATGTTCATGTATGCGAAATAAATGTTGAAGTTATAAACAATATAATAAAAAACAATATCGGCTTTTCTTATGACGTAGTAAATCAACTAAATACAACAATAAACAAGCTAATTTCTAAAGTAAATTGTTTATCACAAAAACAAACATCAGCACGTATTGCAGATATGTTAATTGAGTTATCTGACAATGTATATAAAAAGCAATCTTTTATCATGGATTTATCTCGAAAAGATTTAGCTGAAATTACAAATATGGCTACAGAAAATGTAGTTAGAACACTAAAAGATTTCGAACAAGAGAAAATAATAAAACTAGTTGGTAAAAAGATTTCTATTATTGACTATGAAAAACTCAGAAAGTACAGTTAATAAAGAATTTACTATTGTTTATCTTAATATTTTTGTTTAAACCACGCCTCCTTATATGTTTTCAAACATAAAAAAGACAAGAAACTCTTAAATTACAAATAACACATAATCAGCATATAGCATATTATTTAGAATCGGTTAAAATTAAATAATATGTTCAATAATATTGTTTTAATATTACATTATTTATAGTTTTGTTGATATATATCAATGTTTATATTAATATGGGCGGAAAAAAAACATCTCGTAGAGATTTTATTAAAATTTCAGCATTAGGAGCAGGTGGTTTAGCACTTGCAAATCCTGTGATGAATTGGGTTCCTGGATTTCTTCCAAAAGAACATAAGCCTTTAGATGAATCAAAAGCTAAACGATTTCCTACATTTTGCGAAGTGTGTTTTTGGAAATGCGCAGGTTTTACTTATCTAAATGATAAAGGAGAGATTCAAAAAATAATCGGAAATGAAAACGACCCACATTCAAATGGTCGGTTTTGTCCTCGTGGAACAGGTGGAGTAGGTATGTATAATGATAATGACAGACTGAAAAAACCGTTATTGAGAGTGATTGAAAACGGTGAAAATAAATTTAAAGAAGTATCGTGGGACGAAGCTTTTAATTTTATTGCCGACAAAATGAAAGGTATTGCTAAAGATTATGGACCTGAAAGTATGGCTTTGTTATATCATGCAAGTAGTGGATCATATTTTAAGCATTTAATGAAAGCTTACGGCACAAAAAACATTGCCAAACCTTCGTATGCTCAATGTTTAGGACCAAGAGAAGCTGGGTTTGTAGCTACTTATGGTGCAGGAATTAGTTCACCAGAACCTACTGATGTTAAAAACACAAAATGTCTTGTATTAATAGGTAATCATGTTGGTGAAAATATGCATAATGGTTATGTACAAGAAGTATCTGAAGCCATCGATAGAGGTGCATCAATAATTACAGTTGACCCTCGTTTTTCTACCGTAGCAAGTAAATCAAAATATTGGTTACCAATTAAACCTGCTACTGATATTGCATTACTTTTAGCGTGGATACACGTATTAATATACGAAGATTTATACGATAAAAAATATATCGAGCAATATGCTTTTGGTTTTGATGAATTAAAAGCTCATGTGAAAAATTTCACACCTGAATGGGCTTATACAAAAACAGATATTAAACCCGAAGATATTAGAAATTCGGCTTACGAAATGGCCAAAGCAGCACCTGCTGCAATTGTTCACCCCGGCCGTCATACAACGTGGTATGGTGACGATACTCAAAGAACAAGAGCAATAGCAATTTTAAATGCTTTACTTGGTTCTTATGGAAAAAAAGGAGGTTGGTATTTCCCTGAAAAGAAAAAAGTACCACATTATCCTTCACCTGCATATCCTCACCCTCATTGGATGTGGAAAGATATTACCCGTCCTACATATAAAAGTGCAGGAACAGGTATTTCTAACGACCTTATAAAAGCATCGTTACCTGATAACAAAAGCGAACATAAAATTAAAGGTTGGTTTGTTGTTGGTACTAACTTATTATCAACAGTACCTGATAAAAAAATCACGTTAAAAGCAATCGAAAATCTAGAATTTTTAGTCGTAGTTGACACAATGCCTTCTGAAATTACAGGATATGCAGATCTAGTTCTACCAGAATGCACATACCTAGAACGTTACGATGATATTAGAAGTAGTCAAAATAGATTTCCTAATATTGCATTACGTATGCCTGCAGCAAAACCACGTTGGGACTCAAAACCTGGATGGTGGATGGCAAAAGAAATTGCTCATAGAATAGGTCTTGATGATTACTTTAAATGGAAAGATGTTGAAGAACAACTAGATTGGAAATTCAAGCAAATGGGAACCTCACTTAAAGAAATGCAAAAAATTGGGGTTAAGGTTTTTGATAAAGAAAAAGATTTATATTTAGCTGATGGTGAAGAATATTTTTTTAATACAGACACAGGTAAAATAGAATTATATTCATTAGATTTAGAAGATAAAGGATATGACCCATTACCTAAATATACTGAACATGCTCAACCAGAAGATAATTACTATAGATTAATATACGGTAGAGCTCCAATGCATACTTTCGGTCGAACAACCAACAATCCAAATTTAATTGACTTAATGGACGAAAATAAAGTTTGGATTAATCCTAAAGTTGCGAAAATTTGGGGTTTAGAAAATGGCCAAGAAATATGGTTAGAAAACCAAGATGGTATAAAATCTACATTCCCAATAAAAGTAAGAGTAACAGAAAGAATTAGACACGACTCGGTCTATGTTGTACATGGTTTTGGTAAGAAAAATAGTCCAACAGGCTCACTAACAAATAGCGGAAAAGGAGCCGACGATTCTGAATTAATTACAAATGTTAAAATTGACCCAATTATGGGCGGCACAGGAATGAGAGAAAATTTTGTTACATTTTTAACAGAAAATCCACATACAAAAGAGGAGGTTGAATCATGAGATATGCAATGACAATGGACACTAAAAAATGTGTCGGATGTTCGGACTGTGTAGTAGCTTGTCAGACAGAAAACAATGTACCTCTAGGTTTTTGTAGAGATTGGATTGTTGAAAATGTTGATGGTACTTATCCAAATTTAGAAATGGAAATACGCTCAGAGAGATGTAATCATTGCGATAACACTCCTTGCGTAAGAACTTGCCCTACAGGTGCAAGTCATGTAATAGAAGGCGGAATTGTAAAAGTAACACATGCCGAATGTATCGGCTGTGGTGCTTGTATTCAAGCTTGCCCTTACGATGCAAGGTATTTCCATCCAGATGGATATGTAGATAAATGTACTTTTTGCGACCACCGTGTAGCAAAAGGTCAAGATACAGCTTGTGTTTCGGTTTGTCCTACAAAAAGTTTGTCTTTTGGTGATTTAGACGATCCAAATTCGCCAGTATCTATCCTTTTACGTGAAAGAAAATGGAAAGTAAATGCTCCTGAAGCAGGTACAAAACCTCAAGTTTACTTCTTAATATAAAAAATTAAATAATTAGAAAATGAAAGAAGAATTATTTGTAAGCGGACGAGATATACCTTTTATTGACCCCGTTCTTCATATTTGGCATTGGCAAATACCTCTTTACTTATTTGTTGGAGGCTTAGCAGCAGGGCTAATATTTTTTGCTTCATATTTTTTCCTAAAAGGAGATGAAAATAAATATCCTGTAGCAGTAAAAATTGCACCATTTTTAGCACCAATAGTTATTGTATTAGGACTAATTGCGTTGGTTGTCGATTTACGTCACCCTGCATATTTTTGGCAATTATACACTAATTTCAGAATTGTTTCACCAATGTCGTGGGGAGCATGGACACTTGGTGCCATTATGCCATTATCAATACTATGGCCTTTTAGCTATATTTACGATATAAAAGATTATTTCGATGGCAGACTTTGTAAAATGCCTTTCAAACTTATTTCTTGGGTCATTAAAATGATTGATAGATACTGGATAATTAAGTGGATTTACGATTGGTCGATTAAATTAAGAAAACCAATTGCAATAATAAACTTAGTTTTATCAATAGTATTAGGCGTTTACACAGGTATTTTATTATCAGCATTTAATGCACGTCCTTTATGGAACACATCAATTTTAGGTCCCCTATTCTTAGTTTCAGGAATATCAACAGGAGCCGCAGCAATTATGTGGATGGCTAAAGACCACAATGAAAAAATAGCATTTAGTAAAATTGATTTAATGCTTATTGGTGTTGAATTATTTTTTATTATACATATGTTTATGGGATTTTTAGCAAGTAGTGCCGTACAACAAGAAGCAGCAGCTCTATTTTTAGGTGGTGAATTTACAGCTGTTTTTTGGGGATTCTTTGTTTTTGCAGGATTAATTTTTCCTGCAATTATGGAAATAATGGAACTATATGGCTATAAAATTCCAATTTCAATACCAGCATTTTTCATACTTTTTGGAGGAGCTTTATTCCGTTTTATAATGGTAGATGCTGGACAAATAACCAGATTTTTATATTAAATAAAATATACAATGGAAGATAAAAGTAAAAAATATATGAATCCATACCTTGCAGGTGTAATACTTGGATTTATAATTATGGCAGCCTTCTTTTTTAGTGGAGAAGGTATAGGCGGTAGTGGTGCATTTAAAGATGTTGTTAAAACAACAGTAACTTCTGTTGCTCCTGAATATTCAGTAAATTCCCATTATTTTAAATCAGCCGCCGAATCGGAAAAAAGTCCAATTAAAACTTGGCTAGTATTTGAAATACTTGGAGTACTTATGGGAGCTGCAATATCAGGTGCATTTGCAGGTAGATTAACTTTAAAAGTTGAACACTCACCAAAAATAACATCTAAAACCCGAATTATTTTTGCAATATTAGGAGGAATGTTATTTGGTATTGGATCTCAACTTGGTAGAGGTTGCACCTCAGGTGCAGGATTAAGTGGTATGGCAGTAATGTCTGTTTCCGGATTTTTAGCAGTTGGTGTTATTTTCGGTTCAGGTTATTTATTTGCTTGGTTTTTTAAAAAATTATGGATTTAATAAAATTATAATATGGCACCAATTTTTGAACAAGGAAGTGATTGGAACTTATTAGCAGCCCTATTTATTGGTATTGGGTTTGGATGGGTTCTTGAAAGAGCAGGATTTTCTACTTCTAGAAAACTTGCAGGTGTATTTTACGGATACGATTTTGTTGTAATAAAAGTGTTTTTTACAGCAGCAGTAACAGCCGCATTAGGTTTGTTATTTTTAAACTTCTTTGGAATTTTTGATTTCGGAGATGTATGGATGCCTACAACTTATATATGGCCAACCGTAGTAGGTGGAATAATTATGGGTTTAGGTTTTGTTTTAGGTGGATTCTGTCCTGGCACCAGTGTATGTGCGGCAGCAATTGGTAAACTAGATGCTCTTGCGTTTATGGGCGGAATAACATTAGGAATTTTCTTTTATGGTTTTACTTATGAATTTTTATGGGAAACACTTAGAGGAAGCAGTAAGCTTGGAAAAGTTAAAATTGGTGAACTAATAGGAGTAAACGAAGGTGTTGCTGTATTGCTCTTTATTGCTTTCGCCTTGTTTTCTTTCTGGCTTGTTGATAAAATAAAGAAAGTTTACAAAATTAAAGATGTTGAATATTAATATATTATTATGAACGGAAAAAATCTATTTGGACTTGTTCTACTAATTATTTTAGGTTTGTTTATTGCATTTACAAATGTAAAAACGTCAAGTAGTAACGAAATAGCCCCTGATTTATTGAATAAAAAAATTATTCAAAAAACACGATATTTAACTCCCGAAGAAGTAGCTGGTATGATTATTTCTGGCGACCCATCTTTACAACTTATTGATGTGAGAGATAGTAAATACTATAATAAATTCACCCTTAAAGGAGCAATAAATATCCCAATTAAAGATTTCTTAAATGAAGATAATCTAGCATATTTAGACCAAGATATTTATAAAACAGTTCTTTTTTCAAATGGCACATCTGATGCTGATGTTGCTTGGATATTAGCAACACGTTTAGGTTACGAAAATGTATATGTAATGAAAGGCGGTTTAAATCAGTGGGTCGAAAACATATTACAACCAAAAGACAAATCTGTTATTTGGGATAGAATTGATGATCAAGTTTATCAATACAGACGAGGAGCAAGCCAGTTTTTTGGTGGAAAATCTGCATCAGAAGGCGATGGAAATACAGTCGCAAAACCAAAAAAGAAAGTGAAACGCCATAAGAAAAAAGAAGTTGAAGGAGGCTGTGGGTGATTAATCTAGTTAAAAGGCTAAAAGCAGGAAAATAACTTCTGCTTTATAAACTTATAAACTTTATAAACTAAGTAAAATGAAAATAATAAATAAAATATTAATTCTATCGTTAGCAATTCTTATGGTAAGTTGTGGTATTGATGATAGTAAAAAATATGTATTAACACCACAAGAAACTTTGCAAGAATACATAAATAAAACTGACATTTATGACGCTGAAAAAATAGCTAATATTATGTTGTGTGATAAATCAATATTTCAACTTATTGATTTAAGAACACCTCACCAGTTTGCAGTAAGCCATCTAAAAGGAGCAATAAATATACCGTTAAAAGATATTTTCGATAAAGAATATTATAATATCATTAATCAAGACAAAAAGATAAATGTTTTGTATTCTGATAATGCGAGTAATGCTGTTGATGCATATATAATGTTAAAACAGTTAAACTTTAAAAATATTAAAGTAGCACTTGGTGGTTTCGAATATGTTAACAATTATATAGTTCAGTCGTATGGAATAAAAACAGGGGTTTATGATGATGAAAAACCTAAATATGATTTCTTACGATTAATTAGAGGAACTGAATTACCAAAAGATGTTAAAGTTTCAAAACCTAAATTTGATGATAAAAATAAACGCGTGGTTATTGATTTCGACGAAGAGTGTCCTGATTTAAATTAATTTATGTAACTAATCAAAGTATCAGAAATGAAAACAAAAAATATAATATTATCCGTTTTTATCATTACAGCTTTATTTTTCACAAGTTGTGAGAGGTATTATAATCCAGGTCAGAACATTAAAATTGTACAAGAAGATACAATTAATAATAATGAGATAAAAACATTATTAAAATATATTAATAATTCTGGCGATTATATTAACACAAGAGGTGTTCCAAATATGGTTTCAGCCGACGATGTTTACGACAATTTATCGTCTTATTATATAATCGATATTAGAAGTAAAGAAGAGTATATTGCAGGTCATATTAATGGTGCTGTTAATGTTAAAACGTCTGAGATTATTGATTTTCTAAATAAAAATGTTTCGCCATCAGTTTATGATAAATTAGTTATAGCTTGTCATACAGGGCAAACAGCAAGTTATGTTACTTCCATATTAAGATTACTTGGTTATAATAATGTTTATGCTATGAAATATGGTATGGGGGCATGGAATCGTAAATTAGATAAATGGAGTAATGGTGTTTCAAATAAATATGCAAATAAACTAGAAATAAAAGATAATCCAAAGAGCAAAATAATGCCTTATCCTCAAATTAAAACAGGAAAAAGTTGTGGAGCGGAAATACTAGAAGCAAGAGCAAGAACTGTACTAAATACACCTTTTGGCAAACTTAAAGTAAATGCTGATAGAGCTTTTACAGATTCAAGCTTCTATATTGTAAATTATTGGCCAAAAGATAAGTATTTAAAAGGGCATATACCCGGTGCAATACAATATACACCTAAACACGATTTAAACGATTCAACATTCCTAAATACATTACCAACTGATAAAAAGATACTAGTTTATTGCTTTACTGGTCAAAATTCAGCATTTGCTGTTGCGTACTTAAGACTTTTAGGATACAATGCATTTACATTAGGATTTGGTGCAAATAGTTTTATGCACGATGTATTAGTTTCACGCGAACACTGGCATGGATTTAAAGCATCTGATAAATTAAACGACTTTCCTTTAATTGAAGGTGATAAACCTACTGATAAAAAGTTTGAAACAGCAGTTCCTGCAAATAATGGAAATGCAGGAACTTCAAAACCTAAAAAGAAAGTAAAACGCCATAAAAAGAAAGAGGTAGAAGGTGGTTGCGGGTGATAAAAAATAATAAAACATTTTTAAAAAATAATCCTAGGGCTCCTAGGATTATTTTTTTTGTAATTTTTTGATCAATACTGTTAATAATTTATGTTTTAAGATAAATTTTCTCAAATAAGATATAATAATATTATATTTTAGTTATATTTGTATTGAAAAATTTGTAAAGAGTTCTATTTAAGATTATGAAATTTGTTATAGACGATTGGTATTCAGCTCACAGAAAAGATGAAATAATAATGGAGTACAAAGGTGTATTTACTCCAGAGTTAATTTCAAATCTTTTAGATGTTTCGGAATCGAAACTAGATGAAGTTGCAACACCATCTAAAATAAGAAAAAAAATTTATAATTCTTTAGTAGAAGGACTCCAAAACTTATTTCATCACAGTTGTAAAGATAATGTTGATAATCAGGGAGCTGTTTTTGGTGCCGTTCTATTAATAAAGATTGGTGAATCTTTTAAATTAATATTAGGTAATTATACAAAAAGCGATAATGAACGATTTTTAACAGACAGAATTGAACAAATAAATTCGCTTTCTAAAGATGAACTTAAACAACTATATAAGATGATTCTTAATAATAAAGAATTTTCAGAAAAAGGTGGTGGAGGCTTAGGAATGATTGATATTGCCCGTAAAACAGGCTCTAAATATGAATATAGCTTTTTTCCGGTAGAAAAAGGTTATATATTTTTTGAATTAATGATTAATATAAACTAAAATTTATTAATATGGAATCGATTGTAAGAGATGGTACACAAAAAACTCCATCAATTGAATTTGATGCAGAGGCAGGAAAAATTGAAATTAAAGGAAGATCAATTCCTGAAAATTCTATTGAATTTTACAACCCATTAATTGCTTGGTTAGAAGAATATTCTAATAATGCAAAGCCAACAACAGAAGTTAATATTCAGTTAGAATATTTTAATACAAGTTCATCTAAATGTATCCTTGACGTATTTAAAAAATTAGAGGTTATTGCTAAAGCTGGTAGCGATGTAAAAGTTAACTGGTTTTACGAAGAAGATGACGAAGATATGTTAGAAGCAGGAGAAGATTACCAGTCTATTATTAAGCTTCCTTTCAAAATGATTGAAATTGAAGAGTAGTACTAGAATAACAATCAAATAACGCATAAAAATTTTGTTTTCTTATTATCCAGAATTTTTTTCATAACTAGTGTTGTGTTATGAATAATTTGGTAATAATAAAAGGAAAATATTGTTACCTGCTTTTTAATAAAAGCAGGTTTTTTGTTTATACTAACATTGGTAATAAATAGGGATTATAAAAAACTAGTTCTATTTAATATAGAACGACCAAGTGTAATTTCGTCTGTGTATTCTAATTTATCACCAATAGCTACACCGCGTGCTAAAACTGAGAAAGATGGGATATATTCTTTTAATTTTTTATGAATATAATAATTTGTAGTATCACCTTCCATTGTTGTAGGTAATGCAAATATTATTTCGCTGATGTTATTATTTTTAGCTCTCGCTTCTAAACTACTTATATTTATGTCATTAGGCCCAAAACCATCAATTGGAGAAATAATACCTCCTAATACATGATAAACACCCTTGTATTGTCCTGTATTTTCGATAGAAATAACATCTTTTAGATTCTCAACAACACAAACAATATCCTTTTGTCTTGAATTATCTGCACATATATTGCAAATATCATTATCAGAAATATTATTGCAAACCTTACAAAATGTAACTTCTTGTTTTAATTTTATCACTGATTCTCCAAAATTAACAACATCATTATTATCTTGTCGAAGTAAATGTAAAACTAAACGCATTGCTGTTTTACTACCAATACCAGGTAGTTTAGAAAATTCATTTACAGCGTTCTCAAGTAATTTAGAAGGATATTCAGTATTATTCATTAATTGTACGGTGTGTAAACAACGCTATATGTACCTTCCGTAATAGAAACTTCAATTGAAGTATCACTAAGTTTTTGTGTTTCAAATGCAAATGAACCTGTTATTGTTTTTGTACTTGCATTATTTGAAGTAACAGTAATACTACCTGATGTTACAGAAAAACCATCAACACCTTGCGTATATCCGGCAGAGTATAATGAATTATCAATATTATAAGTACCATTTACAACATTAACAGGCATTATAAGCTCAATAGTTTCTAAGCCGTCAGTACCTGATAGTTTTAGTTGGTTCGATGCCATAAAAGCAGATGCTGTAACACTGGTTCCAACCCATTGATTATTATTAGTTTTTGCTGTCATTACATTGTTTGAAGGATCTGGAGCTAAGTCTGTATAAGGCATATCGGTAAATTCACCACTCGAAATTGTTTTTGTTAAATGTGAACCTATTTTATTTGCTTTGAAATAAAAAGTACCTGTAGCCGTATGATTAGCAGTATTTAAAGATTTGATAATAATTTTACCACTAGTTCCTTCAGCATTTTGGGTTGTATATTTACCATCATTATCATCTGCCGAAATATACTCTGCAAGCGATGTTGACGTAGGAGCAAGAATAAATTCGCCTTCATATACTGCTGTCATATATAAGTTAATTTTATGCCCAATTTTAGATTCTCCTGAAATTACGTAGAAACCCGAATTTACACTACCATTTGGAGTAACAGCTCTCCATAAATTACCTTCTAATTTAGCTGTCATTGTTCTATCAGTTGAATAATTAGGCTCTTCTTCTTTTTTACAAGAAAAAAGTATTAGAACTAATAAAATAGGTAAAATTAATTTCTTCATGACCAAATAATTAATAAATTTATTATGATTTCCTAAAAGTACAATTTATTATAAATATAACAAAATCTTTAAATTTAAAGATATATACGTAAATGTAAGGTAATAAATATTTATATAACAAATTTTAATATTGTCCGGCTTGAATTCTTAAAAGAATTTCTTCTATTAATTTATCCTCCTTTTCGGGGTCGTAATCTTGCTTTAAGTTTTCACCAAATAATCTAGCTAACGATTGCCACATAAATGCAGAAAACGAACCTTTTAATTCTTTAATTAGTTCATAAGAAGTAGAACCTGTTTCTCTATCAATAAGTTTAATTAAGATTCTACCTTCCGAAATAGTTAAGTTTTTTAACTCATTTCCGTATTTATCTTTTAATACTTTGTCAACTTTTTTAATATATTTTTTTCTTGTTCTTTTATCATCTATTCCTTCTAGTTGAACATTAATGTCTCTTAATGTTTTGTTTGCTAATTGAGCATAAGGTAAAACCTTTTTTATTTTTCTTACTAAACGTAAAAATTTTCTTTTTTCACTTTTTGAATAATATATCTTTTTAGGCATAACAAAAACTTGATGTAGTCGTATCTGTGGCATTGTATCACCATCAACAACCGCAAGAGCTACAATATATCCATCAGGTGTTTTCCCAATAGTATTTTGAGCATTAACAGCATATATATTTATAAAGAGTATTAAAACAACAAGAAAACGCATAAGCATAAATATATTACTTTTTTAAAGATAAATCAATTTTTATGCCAAAAAAATACTCAAAGCATAAGCTTTGAGTATTCGAACAGAATAAATTATAATACTTTTTAATATTTGCTATTCACAAATATATGCATACAAAATGCATAATCAAATATAGGTTTTACCATTTGTATATATATACACATTAAATGTAAGTTTAAATTTGTGTACAGTTATTTACAGACTCCAATCAATTTCTTCATACCCTTTACTAAGTAAATAAGTATTAGTTTTTGAAAAAGGTTTACTACCAAAAAAGCCGCGTGACGCCGATAATGGAGATGGATGTACAGACTTAATTATAAGATGCTTACCTTTATCAATCAAACTTTCTTTACTTTGAGCATAGTTTCCCCATAAAATAAAAACAATATTTTCTTTTTTGTCTGAAACTGTTTTTATTACATTATCAGTAAATATTTCCCAACCTTTTTTTTGATGAGAACCAGCTTCAGAATCTCTTACAGTTAATGTTGCATTTATTAATAAAACACCCTGATTTGCCCATTTTTCCAAGTTGCCACTTTTAGGTATAGCAAAACCAATATCTGAGTACAATTCTTTGTAAATATTTCTCAACGAGGGAGGTATTTTCACTTCATTAGGTACAGAAAAACAAAGCCCATGTGCTTGACCAAAACCATGATAAGGATCCTGTCCGAGAATTACAACTTTGACTTTATTAAAAGGTGTTTTTTCAAAAGCATTAAATATTAAATTTCCTGGAGGATATATCTTTATATTTTTGGTTTTTTCATACTCTAAAAACTGTTTTAATTTTTTAAAATAAGTCTTCTGAAATTCATTATATAAAACTTCTTTCCAACTATTTTCAATTCTTGGGTCAATATTGTCCATTAAATATTATTTTTGTTTATGCTAAATTAAACTTAATTATTAAAAGTATATTACTTTTACAAAAACAAAAAATAAATATTTGAATAATTTAAAAGAAATATTTGAAACCGACAAGTACAAAAACCTCGAGTTTATAGCGAACCAAGTAGTTGAAGGTTTCATTACCGGTTTACATAGAAGTCCATACCATGGTTTTTCTGTCGAATTTGCAGAGCATAGAGCTTATAACACAGGCGAAAGCACAAAATTTATCGATTGGAAACTGTTTGGAAAAACTGATAAATTGTTTGTTAAAAGATTTGAAGAAGAAACAAACTTACGATGTCATATTATTATCGACATATCTTCGTCAATGCTTTTCCCTATAGATTCTAACATTAATAAGCTTAATTTTTCTATTTTTTCAGCAGCCGCATTAATAAATTTATTTAAACGTCAACGTGATGCCATAGGCTTATCTTTATTTTCTAATAAATTAGATTTTCATTTAAACTCAAAATTATCAAAATCACAAATTTCATTAATATATAGTAAACTTGAGCAAAATTTAAAAAAGCATAATCAACAAACAAAAAGGCAAACTAATGCAGCAAAAAGCATAAACGAGATAGCCGAAATAATACATAAACGCTCTCTTGTAATTATTTTTACTGATATGCTCGAAATTAATAACCAAGAAAAACTTTTTGAAGCATTACAACATTTAAGATTTAAACAACATGAGATAATATTGTTCCACTTACGTGATAAAAAACTTGAATTAGATTTTAATTTCGCAAACAGACCCTATAAATTTATTGACCTCGAAAACGAAAAAGAAGTTAAACTTACACCAACAGAAATAGGTGATAGTATAAAAGAAAAATTTAAGAATTACTTTAACGATATAAAACTAAAATCTGGACAAAATAAAATACATTTTATTGAAGCCGATATTAATGAAAATTTTAATCAGATTTTATTACCATATCTTAATAACAGAAATAACATGTAAAACTCTGTGTATTAACACTAAAACTTTATAAAAATATTTTAAATAAAAAACCCTACTTAATAGAGACAACCTTTTGATACATTTGGTGTTATATAAGTACTAATTCTACAATTGTTAAATTAATACAATGTAAACAACCTTTTTTTATTAATTTCGTCTTTAATTTGAATCAATTTACTACCATGAAATACATATTAATAACAATAATTGGTGTTTTTGTAATAATATCAAAAACGTTTTCACAAAATATAAACATACTTAACGGACAAACGATTACAGGTTGCAATAGTGTAACTTTGTACGATGACGGAGGTCCTGGAGGACAATACAACAATAGCGTAACTTACAGTGTAACATTTTGTTCGGGAACTTCTGACTGTATTGAAGTTTCGTTTGTTTCATTTAATATGGAAAATACTTTCGATTTTGTTAATGTTTATGACGGAAACTCAACAACAGCAAATCAAATTGCACACCTTACAGGAACAACTTTACCTACAAATATTACTTCATCAAACGGTTGTTTAACAATAGAAATGACAACTGATGGTTCTGTTACACAAGATGGTTTTGAATTAACAGTAAATTGTACAAGTAACTGTTATGTACCACCACCACCACCTACAAATAACGACCCTTGTTCAGCTATGGCTTTAAACGTCGATTCTGTTTGTAATTCAATTACAGCAACAACATTAGGTGCTACTAACTCTACTATTCCAGCACCAACATGTGCCGGTAATTATAATGGTGGCGATGTCTGGTTTTCAGCAATTGTTCCGGCCTCCGGTTTATTAGAAGTTGATTTATCAACTACATCTCCAGGTTTATCTGATGCAGGAATTGCAATATATTCAGGCACAGATTGTAATAATTTAACAGAATATTCCTGTGACGAACCATGGGGAGGAATGCCCGAAGCTCAATATGTAATGAGTTCTAGTGGCTTGGCAGGTCAAACTGTTTGGATAAGAGTTTGGGAATTAGGAAATGATAATCAAGGAGCTTTTGATATATGTGCATTAGAACCACCACCATTTTTTGAAACAGACTCAACAATTTATACACCACAAGAGTTAGTTGAAGATATTCTAGTAACAGGATGCTTAGAAGCATTGAATACTAACTATACAGGCGATCCAAGAGCAATAGGATATTTCTTAAATGGCAACATAACAGGTTTTGAATCTGGAGTAGTAATGGGAAGCGGGCCAATAAGTACGGTTGCCGGAACAAGTACCGACCCAGATAATTTAAATTACATAACACCACTTACAAATGTTGAAAACGATTTAAGTTCAATAGCTCAACAAAATGGAGGAAGCTCAGATATGTACGATTTAACAACCTTAGAATTTGATTTTATACCAAGTTCTGATACAACTGAATTTAATTTTGTATTTGCTTCTGAAGAATATAATGCGTTTGAATGTAGTAGTTATAACGATGTATTTGCATTCTTTTTAAGTGGTCCAGGTATCGCAGGTCCATATACTAACAATTCAATTAATGTAGCATTAGTTCCGGGAACAACAACACCAATTACTATTTCAACAGTTAATGGACCTGGAGCTGTTACAAACGGAAGTTGTGGTGCTTCATCAAACGAACAATATTATATCGATCATCCTACATCAGGAATTGATTTCCAAGTTAGAGGTTACACTACTCCATTAACTGCAATTTTAGGAGGATTAGTTCCTTGCGAAACATACCATATTACTTTAGCAATTGCCGACGCGGGTGATGGTTCACTAAATTCTTTTGTATTTTTTGATGAAGCAAGTTTTACATCAGGAGGAGAAGTAAATATGGCAAACTCTTCGCCTGTTGGAACTGTAAACGATATTTATGAAGGTTGCGAAAATTATTGGGTATTTAATAGAATTGATACCTCTGCAACAGCAATGCAAGATACTGTATTTATAGATTTAATAGTTGGAGGAACTGCAACAACCGGCGTTGATTACAATAGTAGCTCAACTAATATGATACTTTTACCTGGCGAAACTACTGATACTTTATTTTATAATGCAATTTGGGATAACATTCAAGAAAATAATGAATATATTGTTTTTAGTTTACTTAACGGTTGCCCTTGTTCATTACAATCAACAAGCGATACAATTTGGATTTTAGATAATTACGATTTAAATCCGGTAATATCTAACGATACTCTTATATGTGAAAATACGCAAGTAACAGTTTCTGTAGATATCAATCCGTTACAAGACGCATCAATTGTTAGTTATTTATGGGACGATGGCAGCACTGGAACTAGTATAACTGTTACACCAACTGTAACTGAAACACACTGGGTTGAGGTTTCAACACCGTGCCAGCAAGATACTACTGTTGAAATGACTATACATGTTGTACCTCCAATAGATCCTAGCTTCACAATTTCAAAAGATAGTATTTGTATTGGTGAAGATATAACTGTAACATTTACAGGTTCAACAAGTACGGGTTCTTCCTTTATGTGGGATTTTAATGCAGGTACACCTGCAACAGAAAATACAGAGGGTCCACATACTGTAAATTGGAACTCTGCAGGAATAAAAACAATTACACTAAACATTAATGATAGTGGCTGTACAGCTGATACTTCATTAACATTATATGTTTCTCCCAATCCCTCTGTTACAATTACACCAACTAATAATTTGTGTTTTGGAGATTGTGATGGTGAATTACTAGCTACTCCTCAAGATTCTTTAACTCCATATTTTTATCTATGGAGTGATAATAATCAAACGTCAAACCCTGCAACATCGCTTTGTGTAGGACAATATGACCTTACGTTTACAAATAGATTTGGTTGTTTAGGCACTACAACAGGCTCTATTACCGAACCTTCAGAATTAACATATACTCTTGATTCAACTTCAGTTCAATGTTTTGGTGGACACGACGGAACTGCTAATATTACTGTAACAAGCGGAACCGCACCTTATACTTATAATTGGACAGGGCCAAATAATTTTACTGATAATACACAAAATCTAACAGGTTTATACGCCGGAATATATAACGTTACAGCAACTGATGATAATGGTTGTGAAGTTAGTGGATCATTATCAATCCCGCAACCAGATACATCTCTAGCCAGTATAATCGAACCTATTAATTTAACATGTTTTGAATCCTCAGACGGTACAATATTATTACATCCAGTTGGAGGTACTCCTTCATATACTTTCCATTGGTCAAATGGAGTTGTAACACAAAATATAATAAATGCGTCTATAGGTACATACGATGTTACTATTACTGATGCGAATGGTTGTGTAGGATATAATTCTGCTACATTAACACAACCAACAGAATTAGTTAATAATTCGGTTACAACAGTAGATAATATATGTTGGGCAGAAAATCATGGTAGTGCTACTGTTAATATAAGCGGTAGTGTTCCTCCATATAATTATACATGGTCAAATGGAATAAATGGTTCTGAAACAATAGATTCTTTATATGCAGGCACATATATTGTAACTGTAACCGATGCTAATAATTGTGAATTAATAATAAACAATATTGAAATATTAGAACCGGGAAAATTAAATGTTGCATTTAATAATTTACCAACTATGTGTATAGGCGAAACAGAAGACTTAATTTCATCTGTTTCTGGTGGTACTCCCGTATATTTATATCAGTGGAATACATCTGAAACAAATAATAGAATCACCATTAGTCCATCAGACACTACAACATATTCACTTACAGTTACTGATGCAAACAACTGTGTAGCAACAGCAAGCAAAACAATAAATGTTTACGCTCCCATATCAATCACTTTAGTTGCCGATAATTACAAAGTTTGCCCAGGCGACCCCGTATTATTAACAACTACAGCAGTGGGTGGTAACGGTAATTACACATACACATTAAACACAGGTGAAAACATTAGTAATTTACATACTGTTTACCCTAATTCAAGTTTATCATATTCAGTTACAGTTACTGACAACTGTGGTTCGCCAAGTGATAATGCAATGGTAAATATTGAAACCTATCCTGTTCCATCATTATCATTTAGTTCAGATGTATTGCGTGGTTGTCAGCCCCTAACAGTTCACTTTAATGAGCAAAGCAATAATGATTCAATAATTACGTATAATTGGAACTTTGGAGATAATAACAGTGGGTCAGGAAAATACCCAATACATATATACGAAAATTGGGGAATATTTGATGTTTCACTTGAAATTACATCAACAAATGGCTGTAAAAATTCACTTAAAATTAATAATATGATTGAGGTTTACAAAAAGCCCGTAGCTAAATTTACTGCAGAACCACAAACAGTTAGTATTATTAAACCAGAAGTACGTTTTTACAATATATCTGAGGATAATTATTCTAATTATTGGTGGTTTGGTGATAATCAAATATCAAGTATTGTTAGTCCCATTCATAATTACCAACCAATACCACGAGTTTATGATGTAAAATTACTAGTAAAAACCGAACATAACTGTATAGATTCAGCTTTTACTCAAATAATTGTAGTAAATGAATATACAATGTATCTTCCTTCAGCATTTTCTCCTGACGGAGATGATATTAACGATAAATTCTTTGCTGTTGGAAATGGGGTTAACTTAGACGCTTTTAACCTTAAAGTTTATGATAGATGGGGTGAAATTATTTGGGAAACAAATAATATGAATGAAGGCTGGGATGGAAAAACAAAATCTGGTAAATATGTTCAAGCAGGCATTTATAAATGGCTTGTTGTTTACAAAGACGAAAATGGTATTGAGTACCAAAAGTCTGGTACTGTAAATGTTATTAGATAAGAACAAATAATGAATTTTTAAAAGAGAGGTTGTAAAAACCTCTTTTTTTTTGTTGCTTTGTACAATAAAATAAATCTAATGAAAAATATTGCAGTTTTTCCCGGTTCGTTCGATCCTTTAACCGTAGGTCATAAATCAATTGTTGATAGAGCATTAAATATGTTTGATGAAATAATTATTGCAATTGGATATAATTCTGAAAAAAATGGATTTTTTCCTCTTAAAAAACGAATTGAATGGATTAAACAAACTTTTGATGGAGAGAGTAAAATTACTGTAACAACATACAAAGGATTAACCGTAGATTTTTGCAAAGCAAATAAAGCAAATTTTATTTTACGAGGCTTAAGAACCTCTGAAGATTTTGAATATGAACGTGCTATTGCTCAAATGAATAAAAAATTACTTCCTGAAACCGAAACAATTTTCCTTTTAACATCACCAGAGCACACTCCTATTAGTTCAACAATTGTACGCGAAATTTATAAACACGGAGGTAATGTTAATGAATTTGTTCCCGAAGGAATTATCTTAAGAGAATAATAATTTAACATAATCTCGATATAATATTTAATTCACAATAATGAAATAATAATTCAAGTTTGTTGCTAAAAATCACGAAGTAATACAAATTAATTTCAAAACTACCAACGTATAAATATACTATTATGCCTATAGATAAACAAATGACTATAAAAAACGAAGTGAATTTTTAGGCAATTTTGATTACTAAACAGTATAATACAATTTCGCTACCAAATGACGTAAATAAAAATAAAATATTTTTTCTTTATTTGAATATAAAATTCATTGCATATCAGTAGATACAGAATTAATTTTATATAAAAAAAGTAAAAAGACGCGAATTTTATAAGTCATTTGTTGACGATATCATATAATACCCTGCCTACCAATGTCTTTAAGTTAAAAAATTATGTCGTTCATTACGAACGAAGAACGGTGAGGCAATCTCCTAAGATTAATACGATTGCTTAGTCATTCTTCGGCATCTGTCTACAAATAGGCAGACTGGTAGTTTTTATCAAATTTAACTTGTATGTGAGCTAATTATTTGAACTTGTAATAATATTATGTCGAACTCACGTTAATTTATGTTAATATAAATATCATTATTTATAAATTTCCTCGAAATTAACATTAAGAGCTTTATTTTGTTGAAAATCATAAAGAGTCGATTTTCGTAGTAAAAAAAGTGTACGCCAATAATTTTGCAACGAGCGTATATAGTTAATTTTAGAGTTATCCATATCGTTTTGTGCAATATTCAAATCAGTTACAGAAACACCACCTGAATAATATCTATTTTTAATTACAAAAAAACTTTTTCTTGCAATAGTATCGCGTTTTGCTGCTATAAGTAACTGATTTTGTTGCATATTATATTCAGCTACTTTCATAAAAATTGATTGATTAAAATCAATTTTTTCTTGTTCAATTGATTCTTCAATTAAATCCATATTACTTTCTGCCATTTTCACTTGCCCTTTACGCATTCCCCAATCAAGAATTGGAACCTGTATTCCTAATGTTAATTGTTGTTGGTTATTAGGGTTTTTATATGCATCAGGGAATAAATCAGCATTCTGAGTTAGTCCAAATACAGCATATAAATTAGCATTTAATCCGTTTTCAGTTTTGGCTCTACTTAAATTAGCACGAGCTTCTAAAAGGCGTTGTTCAAACTCCAAAACTTTAGGATTATTATTTGTTGCTAAAGTCATAGCGTCATCATAAGAAACTTTATTAAATTTACTTACTTCTGGTAAAATTAGAAGTATTTTATTGTCATCTTTAATTCGTAAAAAAGATTTAAACTTGTATAATGTGTTTTTATAATTTAACTGAACTTTTTCTTTTTGCGATTTAGATTTTAAAAGCTGTAGTTCTAGTTGAAGTAAATCATTTTCCTTTATTCGTCCTAAACTATATCTGCCTTGAGCAATTTTGTATAATGTATCGTAATTTGCCACATTAATTTCAGCAATATTCACATTCATTTCAGCAGCAAGTAAATCGAAAAAGTAATTTATTGCAGTAATAGAAACTTGTTCAACCGCTTCAAGATATTTACGTTTAGCTTTTTCGTACTTTATAGGTTCAATTTTTTTATTCCATTTATATGGATTATAATTAAATAATGGCTGATTATATCCAATACTTATTGGTGTTGAAAGATAGTTTTTTGTTGTTGTTGTATCGTAATAATTATCAATACGTTGAAGCCCAGTTGACAAAAAGACACTACCTCCGGTTAAACCTATTTGCTGGTTTAATTTTAATGCCCCACTATACGAAATATAGCTTTGCCCAACATACTCTTGCACTCCTTTTGACGATGTATATTCGGTAAAAGCACGATTTACAGAAGGTAAAGTTCCGTCAAAAACTAATTGTGGCAACATACTTCGTTTATAAGTTCTATATTGCCAATAATCAGCTCTAAACTGATGTTTTGCTTTTCGTGCATCAGGCGAATTTTCTTTTGCAATTCTTATTACATCTTGCAACGATAGTTGTTGAGTTTGCGACCATGCAAAAACAGAACTTACTATCAATATTAATACTAAAAAATTTTTATTCATGACGTAATGATGTTACAGGATCTTGTAGTGCAGCTTTTTTTGCAGGCATATATCCAAACAAAATACCTACTCCAACCGATACAAAAAATGAAACAAATATTGAGAACACTGATATTACTGTTGTTATTTCGGTAAATTGGCTTATCAAAGTAGCTAAGGTAACTCCTAAAACAATACCTATAATTCCACCACTAACCGATATTATTGTTGCCTCAGCAATAAATTGTAAAACAACATCTTCTTGTCTTGCACCAATTGCACGACGCAAGCCTATTTCTTTTATTCGTTCAAGTACAGATGCAAGCATAATATTCATTATACCTATACCTCCCACAATTAGTGATATACTCGCAATAGCAGCAAGTACAATATTGAAAATATTACGAGTTTTTTGTTCTTGTTTTAATAATAATTCTGGTACTGTAATTACAAAATCTTCAGAATTAATATGTCGTCTTTTTAATATACGTTGAATAATATTTAAACTACTACTTATATTATCAGATTCGTTAATTTGAACAATTAATTTATCTAATTGATTCATATTCATATCAATTGGCAATTCATCTTCATCGTATGATTTTTTTAGTTTTAATGAGTTTATTACCGAACGGTCGTTATAACGTAATAATGCAGTTTGAATTGGAGCATAAATATTTAAGTTAAAATTATCAATTTGAAGATTTGCCATTTGGTCGTCATTCATTAAGCGATTTTTTAATATTCCAATTACTTTTAACCAAAGTCCTCCACATTTTATTTGTTTACCTATAGGATTCTCAGTAGGAAAAAGTTTAATAGCAACATTATGCCCAATTATACAAACTTGTTCACCTTTTTGGTAATGTGTACTATTAAAAAATTTACCTTCAGCTAATTCTAAATTATAAACATTGAAAAAACTACTTGTTATTCCTGTAAAATTTCCAGAAATACTATTTTTTTTATATACAACCTGTTGTTCGCTAGTAACTTCAGGACTTATTTGCTTTACATTAGTAATAA
>Ga0256827_10000296_pt1 | contig 29926 bp, 38 predicted proteins | sample CV84metaG_FD_185977 | JGI IMG/M metagenome (GOLD analysis project Ga0256827, IMG submission 185977) | Hydrothermal vent microbial communities from East Pacific Rise, Pacific Ocean - CV84 | ecosystem: Environmental > Aquatic > Marine > Hydrothermal vents | place: Pacific Ocean: East Pacific Rise...
AAATGGTAATACCTGCAAATGACCTAAAGACTAAAGGTGTGTCTATTATTGAGAGTATGTTAGAGAGTTTAGATGAAGTACTAATCTCCATTAGAGGTAAGAACAAATATGTGGTTGTAGATATGAATCGATATAACTATTTACGTGAATGTGAACTGGAAAAGGCACTTCGTGACACAGAAGAAGACTTAAAAAATGGACGTTCACGAGTTTTAACTTCTGCTCAACACTTTGAAGAGTTAGACAATGCCTTACGAAATTGAATATACCCAACAGTATGAGAAAAGACTTATTAAGTTTTTAAAAAAGCATAAAGACATAGTCGAACGCTACAAAAAAACCATTCAACTTATGGAACTTGACCCTTTTCATCCTTCATTGAGACTTCATGCTTTAAAAGGAAAATTAAGTGAACTACACTCTGTTTCCATTGATATGCAGTATCGTATTAGCATAGAGTTTTATGTAAAAGACAATAAGATTATTCCTATAAATATTGGTACACATGATGAGGTTTATTAAATAAATACTAAAGTATACTTTAGGAAATCATAGATAAATGTTAAAGTACACTTTAACATTTCAGAAAGTTTTTTACACACCCCCTAAACAAAAACTACAGTATAATAATTTTAAGAAACTTAGGAGTAACTCACACATGAAAATATTACTACTAGAAGATGACCCTCTACTTTCAAAAATTTTAACAAAACATCTCGCTTTGGACTATACCGTTACTCCTGTTTATGATGGGGACTCTGCACTTGAAACCGTGGAAAATGAAAAGTTTGATTTACTCATTTTGGACTCAAATGTTCCTGGTATTACTGGTCTTGAACTTATTAAGGAGTTACGCTCTTACAATGATACTACTCCCATTATTATGATAACAGCTTACCAAGATACTATTCACCTGAAAAAGGCTTTTACACATGGTTGTAATGACTACATTAAAAAGCCATTTGAACTTGATGAATTAGACATGAGAATAGCTAACATTACACGTACTTTTAACATTGAGCAAAACTTACCCATTCAAATTGGGAATGATATTTTCTTTGATGCATTGAATAATAAAATTACCAAAGAGGGAAAAACTTTTCCATTAGCAAAAAAAGAATCTGAACTTTTAAACTACTTGGCAACCAACAAAAAACGTACTATCTCAAAAGAGGAACTAACACAAAATCTCTGGACATATGAAACCATGCCAAGTGATGCAACTTTGCGTGTCTATATTAGAAATTTAAGAGCTTTAATTGGTAAAGATAGCATCGAAACCATTAGAGGATTGGGGTACTGTCTTGTATCATAATGAACGGCATGCTCTTGTGAGCTTTTTACTCATATACATCTCCTCTTCTGTTTTAATGCTAGGTTCTGTAGGTTTTTTTTACTATAAAGAGAAGATTACAACCATTGATCGTATGTGTGGTGTTACAATGGAAAGTACAGCAAATAGAATTAAAATTAAAATGATGAAGAAAAGTAATATTGACTCATTTTTTCAAGAAAATTCAGCCATAAGAGTTGGACTTTTTGACAAAGATAAAAAACTTATTAGATCCAATTTAACGACTAATAATATAAACTTTGAACAGATAAATTATAATAATGTTACTTCAGCATTTTTTGTAGCTGAGTTTTTTTCTCCTATTAATAATGTAGAATATATAATTATTGAAGATTCAAAACTTTCAGATACGATGGGAAATCTAAAATCACTCCTTTGGTTTTTATTTATCATTGCTTCTATCTTTGTTGCTTTTGTTGGTTACTTTTTGAGCCGATTACTTCTAAAACCAGTCAAAGAAAATTTTGCTATTTTAAGCCGTTTCATGAAAGACTCAGCTCATGAACTAAATACACCAGTAACTGCACTTATGATGTCAGCAAACTATCTTAAAAAAAAGTATGATAAAGAGATGCTAGAGCATATGCTTATGTCATCTAAAATGATTTCAGAAACATATAACTCTATCGCTTATCTAGCATTTCATGATTTAGATATAGAAATAAAAGAAGAGTTTGACCTCTCAGAACAACTCTACTCTTCTATTAAATATTTTAAAGAGATTGCTGCAAATAAAGATATAACTATTAATACTAAACTTGAAACTTTTATTGTCAATATGGACAAAAACAGCTCTAAAAAACTTCTAAACAATCTTATTTCTAATGCTATCAAATACTCATTTAATCATAAAACAATTGATATAACTTTAACTAAAAATATTTTAATTATAAAAGATGAGGGTCAAGGTATTGATAAACATAATCAACAAAAGATTTTTGAACGATACAAACGTGTTGGGAAAAAAGGATCTGGAGGTTTTGGAATTGGATTAGATATTGTTATGGGAATTTGTCGTTCTAATAATATTGAGATTCAACTAGAATCAGAAGTGGGGAAAGGAAGTAGTTTTAAACTTATCTTTCCAAAATAAAGACAAGGAAAACACCTTGTCTTTATTAGATATATAAAGAAACTCTATTTATATCTAAAAGTAATACGCCCTTTATCAAGACTGTACGGTGTAAGTTCAACTTTTACTGTATCACCCGGTAAAATTTTAATGTAGTGCATTCTCATTTTTCCAGCAATGTGACACAAGATAATGTGACCATTATCAAGTTCAACTCTAAATGTTGCATTTGGTAGTGCTTCAACCACTTTACCATCAATTTCTATTACGTCGTCTTTAGCCATTTATTCTCCTTTGAAATGTTACTAATATTGTTAGTTATACTTGGGTATTGTTTATAAATTGTGAGTTGGTTCTGCATCAGTTAAAATAACAGCCTTACCATTCACAATAGCTACAGTATGTTCATAGTGAGAGGAGTGTAAACCATCTTCACTTACCACTGACCATTTGTCTTCTAAAATAATTGGTTCATCACTTTTTTGACAGATCATAGGTTCTAAACAAAATACCATACCATTTTTAATCTTTGGACCTTGGTTCGGTTTTCCATCTACATAGTTAGGAATATTTGGTTCCTCATGAGGCTTTTTCCCAATACCATGACCACAAAAATCTCTTAAAGGTACATAACCTCGCTCTCGTATGAATGTCTCTAGAATATTTGACAACTCTTTAAATCGCATGCCAACTTTAATGTTCTCAATCGCATGATAGAGTGCATCTTTTGAACATGCAATCAGAGCTTCATCTTCTTTTGAAATTTCACCAATCGCCATGGTTATAGCAGCATCACCGAAATAACCATCAATTTTAGTACCTAAGTCAAGTCCTAAAATATCACCCTCTTGTACTTTATAATCCGTAGGTATTCCATGAATACAAACTTCATTAAGGGAAGTACAAACAGAAGCAGGAAAACCATAGAGACCCTTAAATGATGGTTCAGCACCATGCTCTCTAATGAAAGCTTCGCCCATAGCATCTATCTCTTTAAGAGTCATTCCAACAGTGATATTTTCGTGGAGGTGTTTGAGTGTTTTACCAACGATTGAGCCAGCTAATGCTAGCTTACTCAATTCGTTAGGTTTACGAAGTGCAATCGCCATTATAGACCTACTGATCCTAATGTCTCATATTTACCCATGTAAATTTGTGCTTCAATTTTTCTCATTGTATCAAGTGCAACTTGAACAATAATAAGTACAGCAACTCCACCAAAGTAGAATGCAGCACCCATTGAGTTAATTAACAAGAATGGTATAGTAGAAATAATAGCCAAGTAAAATGCACCTGACCCAGTTAATCTACTTGCTACTTCATTAATAAAGTCTTTGGTATGTTCTCCTGGTCTAACACCTGGAATAAACCCACCTTGACGTTTTAAATTTTCAGCAATATCTTTTGCATTAAATACAATTGATGCATAAAAAAATGCAAAGAATACTACCAGGATAAACGTTGCGATAGTAAATCCAACACCACCTGGAGAGAGTGCATCTGCAACCATTTTTGCATATTCATTTTCAGAACTTTTTAACAAAGTAAGAGGGAACATCAATACAGCTGAAGCAAAAATCGCAGGAATTACACCAGCAAGGTTTACTTTAATTGGAATGTAGTTCATCACTCTTTTATCTTGATTCTGCATAATTGTTTTTCTTGAGTAGGAGATTGGAACTCTACGCTCACCAAGTTCAACATAAATAATGACAAAAATAGTTAACATGATAATAGCTAAAATTGCTAATACTGCTAAGAATGATAATGCACCAGTATTTACAGAAGTCATTGTATTAGAAATTGCAGCAGGAATACCTGAAACAATACCAGCAAAAATGATTAATGAGATACCATTACCAATACCACTTTGAGTAATACGTTCACCAATCCACATAAGTAACATGGTACCAGTTAACATAGAAACTGTTGTAATAATAGTAAATGTCATTGGATCAATTAGTACTGCACCACTCATGTTTTGAAGTCCTACAGAGACACCAAAAGCTTGAACTAGTGTAATAGCAATAGTTGCATAACGAATGATTTGCATATATTTTTGCATTCCATCACGTTCTTTTTTCATTTGACCAATAGCAGGGAAAGTAGCAGCAAGAAGTTCCATTACAATTGACGCTGTAATGTAAGGCATAATTCCTAGTGAAATAATAGAAAATCTCTGAATAGCACCACCAGAGAACATGTTCATCATGTCCCCTGCTCCTGAACCATTAAAAAATGATGCAATAACGGCAGTATCTACACCAGGAACTGGTACGTATGCTAAAACTCTGTAGGCAAATAGAAATCCAAAAGTAATCAGTATTTTCTGAGTTAAAGCATTACTCATGGTTAGTTACCACTCGTTGTAACAGCTTCATCTTTGATTTTAGATACTAAATCTTTAGCACCTGCACCAATAAGTTTAACTTTTGTTACAGTTTTTTGAAGTTTATATACAGACTGAATTGTCTCCATTGTAATTTCAGCAAGCTCTGCAATTGCTTTATTTTTGTCAACGTTAATTGAGTGTGGTTTAATTACTCTAGAAGTAAAACCAATTTTTGGTAATCTTCTGTAAAGTGGCATTTGTCCACCCTCAAAACCTCTTTTAGCTGAGTAACCAGATCTTGACTTTTGACCTTTGTTACCACGTCCAGCTGTTTTACCTGTTCCTGAACCTTGACCACGACCAACACGTTTTCTATTACGTGTTGAACCTGGTGCTGGTTGTAAATTATGTAATGCCATATCTACTCCCTTACTTTTTAATCTTTACAAGAGCATCAATTGTTGCTCTTACAAGGTTGTTAGGATTGTTAGAACCCAATGATTTTGCAATAACATCTTGAATACCTGCAAGCTCAAGTACTGGTCTCATCGCACCACCAGCGATTGTTCCTGTACCTTCTGATGCTGGTCTTAAGATAATACGGCTTGCACCTGTTTTCTGTTGAACATCATGAGCAATAGTTGTACCCTTAACATTAACATGAACAAGAGATTTGAAAGCGTCATCAACTGCTTTTTTAATAGCATCTGGAACTTCTTTCGCTTTACCTGTACCATAACCGATTGTACCATTTTTATCACCAATAACTACAAGTGCAGTAAATCTAAAACGTCTACCACCCTTTACAACTTTAGTAACACGACCAATGTTTACGATTTTCTCTTCAAATTTTTCTCTATCGATATTTTCTGCTAACATTCATCTTCTCCTTAAAACTTAATTCCAGCTTCTCTCATAGCGTCTGCAAATGCTGCAACAACACCATGGTAGAGGTAACCGTTTCTATCGAAAACAATAGTTTCAATATTTTTAGCTTTAAGAGCATCTGCCATTGCAGCACCAGCTTTTTTAGCATCTTCTTGATTTGATCTAAATCCAAGTTTTTTACCATCAACAGCAGCAAGAGTTGCTCCAGCAATATCATCAATTGCTTGTGCTGAGAAATATCTGTTAGATTTAAAAACAGAAACTCTAGGAAGTTCTACAGTTCCAGAGATTTTTCCTCTTACTCTTCTTTTACGTTGAATACGAAGTTTATTTTTTCTTTTTTGAATACTTTTTAACATACTAGGCTCCTATTAACTTGCTGATTTTCCAGCTTTTCTGACAATAACTTCATCAGTATACTTAACACCTTTACCTTTGTAAGGCTCAGGTGGTCTAAAGCTTCTAATCTCAGCAGCAACTTGACCAATAGTCTGTTTATCTGTACCAACAAGGTGAATAAGGTTCTTTTCAACTGTTACCTCTACTCCCTCAGGAATAGCATAATCAATTGGGTGAGAGAAACCAAGTTGAAGATTAAGAGTTTTACCTTGAACAGCAGCTCTATAACCAACACCATTAATCTCTAAAGACTTTTTAAAACCTTTATCAAGACCTTCAATAATATTTGCAAACAATGCTCTGTAAGTTCCCCAGAAAGCAGCACTCTCTTTTGACTCACCAGCTCTAGCAAATGTTACTTCAGAACCATCAATTGAAATTTCAACTCTACCATGAGTCTCAAGTCTTTTTTCATTGTTACCTTTTTTAGCAACAATAGCAGTACCATCAAGTGATACATCAATACCGTTAGCAACAGTTACTGGTTTTTTTCCAATTCTTGACATATCTACTCCTTACCAAATACTACAGATTACTTCACCACCAACAGAAAGTTTAAATGCTTCATCGTTAGCAATTACACCCTTGTTAGTAGAAACGATTAATGTTCCATAACCATTTTTAAAAGATCTTACTTCTGCTGCACTTTGGTAAACACGTCTACCAGGCTTAGAAATTTTCTTAACTTCATTGATTACACTATGACCATTTTCATCATACTTAAGTACAACTTTAATTGTCTTTTTGTTACCATCTTCTTTTACTTTAAAACTCTCAAGGTATCCCTTGTCTACTAAAATAGAAACTGTAGCCTCAATTGTTTTTGAGTGAAGTAGCGTAGTTACGTCTAATCTTCTTTGTGCAGCATTTCTTATTCGAGTAAGAGAGTCTGCAATTATATCTGTCATCATCTTTTACTTCTCCTTACCAGCTTGATTTTTTCATACCAGGGATTAATCCCTCGTTTGCCATTTTTCTTAAACAAATTCTGCAAAGACCGAAATCTTTGTATACAGAGTGTGGTCTACCACAAATGTTACATCTTGTATATGCCTGTGTACTAAACTTAGCAGGTCTCTGCTGTTTAGCAATCATTGATTTCTTAGCCATTAGTTCTTTCCTTTAGCGAAAGGCATTCCAAGTTTCTCTAAAAGAACAAATGCCTCTTTATCGTTTTCAGTACTTGTTACGATTGTAATGTTCATACCGTGAGTTTTAATGATTTTATCAAATTCTACTTCTGGGAACATAAGTTGCTCTTGAAGACCGAAGTTATAGTTACCACGTCCATCAAAACCTTTTCTAGGTGTACCACGGAAATCTTTTACTCTTGGAAGAGCAATAGAAACTAATTTATCAAAGAAGTTATACATGTTGGCACCACGTAAAGTTACACGAATACCAGACGCTGCTCCTTCTCTTGCTTTAAAACCAGCAACTGATTTTTTAGCATTTACGATAACTGCTTTTTGACCAGCAATTAAAGAGATTGTATCTGCCATGTTAGCAATGAGTTTATTATCTCTACCCTCTTCACCAGCACCAACAGAGATAACAATCTTCTCAAGCTTAGGTGTCTGCATTACATTTTTAATGCCACACTCTTCTCTTAGTGCAGCTGTAATGTCATTGTACTTTTGCTTCATTCTACTCATAGTATTATGCCTCTACTTTTTTTACATTAGAAATATGGATAGGCATCTCTTTATTAACGAAACCACCATCTTTATTCTCTTCACTTGGCTTTACAGCTTTTTTTGCAAGTTTACAACCAGCAACAATAACAGCATCTTGCTTTGTAAGAACTTGAAGAACTTCTGCAGTTTTACCTTTATCGTCACCAGCGATGATCATTACTTGATCACCTTTTTTGATTTTGAATTTTTTATTTGCCATTACCATACCTCTGGAGCAAGTGATACAATTTTCATGAATCCAGCATATCTAGTTTCTCTAGCTACAGGACCAAAAATACGTGTACCAATTGGTTGTTTTTTATCGTCAATAATTACAGCAGCGTTGTCGTCGAATCTGATTAAAGAACCATTTTCTCTCTGAATCTCTTTATGAGTTCTTACAACAACAGCTTTAACTACTTTACCTTTTTTAACTTTTCCAGTTGGAAGAGCTTTTTTAACAGAGGCAACGATAACATCACCAACTGAAGCATATCTTCTTTTAGAACCACCAAGAACTTTAATACACATAATCTCTTTTGCACCAGAGTTATCAGCTACAGTTAATCTTGTAAAACCTTGGATCATTATTCTTCTCCCTGTTTTACAATTTCAAGTAGTCTAAAAGTCTTTCTTTTTGACATTGGTCTACACTCAATAGCAGAGATTGTATCTCCAACTTTTGCTGTAGCTTTTTCATCATGAATAAGATACTTTTTAAATCTTTTTACAGTTTTATGGTATCTTGGGTGAATAACTTTTCTCTCTACAACAATTGTAGCTGTTTTTTCACCTGCGATTTTAATTACTGTACCAGTTATTTGTCTTTTTGGCATACTCGCACCCCTTACTTCGCAACAGCTGTAATAGCTGTTTGAATTCTAGCGATATCTTTTTTCGCTACTCTTAACTCACTAGTGTTAGTAAGTTGCATTGTCTTTTGCTTTGCTTTAAGTGTAAAAAGCTCAAGCTTTTTTTCTTTTAGCATTGCAGTTAATTCTTCAACTGTTTTGTCTTGAATACTAGTATATTTCATTACTATCCTTCGCAGCGATAATTTTACATTTGAATGGAAGTTTATGTAGAGCAAGTGTTAATGCTTCTCTAGCAACTTCTTCAGGAACACCAGCAACTTCGAATACAATTCTTCCTGGCTTAATATTCATAACCCACTCTTCTACTGAACCCTTACCTTTACCCATTCTTGTCTCAAGAGGTTTTCTTGTAAGAGGCTTATCTGGGAATACACGAATCCAAGATTTACCTTGTCTTTTCATTGAACGAGTCATTGTAATTCTGGCAGCTTCAATTTGTCTTGAGTTAATTCTACCAGCAGATACTGCTTTAAGTGCGAATTCACCAAATTCAATCTTGTTACCAAGGAATGATTTACCTCTGTTACGACCCTTCATTACCTTACGGTATTTAGTTCTCTTAGGCATTAACATAACTATTCACCTCTCTTTTGACGTGGTTTACGACCACCTCTTTTTTCTTCTTGTGGCTCAGCTTGGATACCTTTAGCAAGAACTTCTCCTTTGAAGATCCAAACTTTAATACCAATGATTCCATAAGTAGTGTTTGCTTCAGCAAAACCGTAATCGATTTTAGCTCTAAGTGTATGTAAAGGAACTCTTCCCTCTAAGTACCACTCAGTTCTAGCCATCTCAGCTCCACCAAGTCTACCAGATACAGAAACTTTAATTCCTTTTGCTCCAGACTTTAATGCACCTTGAATAACTTTTTTCATTGCACGTCTAAATGCAACACGTCTTTCAAGTTGAGTCGCTACGTTCTCAGCTGCTAATTGAGCAGATGCTTGAGCACGTTTTTCTTCTTTAATGTTAAGAGAAATATCTTTTTTGAACATTTTGTTAAGAGTAGACTTTAACTTCTCAATATCTGCACCTTTTTTACCAATAATGATACCAGGTCTAGCAGTTACGATAGTAATTCTTACTTTCTTAGCTGTTCTTTCAATAATGATACTTGATACACCAGCATAGAAAAGCTCTTTTTTCAAATACTTTCTTAATTGGTAATCTTCAGCGATAAATGCTGCAGTTCTCTCTTTTTTAGGAAACCATCTTGATTCCCAGTTTCTGTTAATTCCAAGTCTAAGACCTATAGGATTTACTTTTTGACCCATATTATGCCTCCTCTGCTTTTGCTACTTCTACCATGATGTGTGCTGTTGGCTTAAGGATTCTACTTGCAGTTCCTCTTGCTCTTGGTCTCCATCTCTTCATTACTGATGCTTTGTCTACTCTACAAGAAGTAATTACTACCTCTTCTGGTTCAAAATCACCATTTGCTACTGCAGATGCAATAACTTTAGAAATAAGTCTAGCTGCTTTGTTTGGCATAAATTCTAATGATGCAAGTGCAAGTTCTGCATTCATACCTTGAACTTCTCTAGCAATCATTCTAGCTTTGTCAGGTGCTACTCTTGTAAATTTTAATACTGCTTTACTCATAACCTACCCTTTTCTCTGAACAGAACCTTTATGGCCCTTAAATGTTCTAGTTGGTGCGAATTCACCCAATTTGTATCCAACATGATTCTCTGTAATAAATACAGGAATAAATTGTCTACCGTTGTGAACGTTGATTGTTAAACCAATGAACTCAGGGAAAATAACTGATCTTCTTGACCATGTTTTGATAGGTTTATGAGAACCCTCTTCTTTAGCCTTAAGAACTTTTTTCTTTAAGTGGTCATCTATAAATGGACCTTTTTTAGTTGATCTTGCCATCTCTTACCCTTACTTCTTTCTCTTAGAGATAATTAACTTATCACTAGCTTTTTTCTTACGAGTTTTGTAACCTTTAGTCGGCATACCCCATGGAGAAACTGGATGTCTTCCTGAGTTAGTCTTACCTTCACCACCACCGTGTGGGTGATCTATTGGGTTCATCGCAGATCCTCTAGTTTGTGGTCTAATACCTCTATGTCTTTGACGTCCAGCTTTACCAAGAACAACGTTTGACCAATCTTCTGATCCAACTGTACCGATAGTTGCTAAACACTCACCAAGAACATATCTCATCTCACCAGATGGAAGTCTTAGAGAAACGTATTTACCATCTCTACCCATAATTTGTGCATAACCACCAGCTGAACGAGCGATTGTACCACCCTGACCAATGTTAAGCTCAATATTATGAACTAATGTTCCAACAGGAATAGCTTTAAGTCTCATAGCGTTACCAGTTTTAATATCAAGACCAGACTCAGCTGACATGATTTTATCACCTACGCTCATACCTTTAGCTTGAAGAACATATCTTCTATCACCATCAGTATATTTAACAAGACAAATTCTACAAGTTCTATATGGGTCGTACTCAACAGTAGCTACTGTTCCTTCAACACCAAACTTGTTTCTTTTAAAGTCAATAATTCTGTAAAGTTTCTTTGCTCCACCTTGTCTGTGACGAGATGTAATTCTACCGTTAGAGTTTCTACCAGCTGAACGAGGAAGCTTAATAAGAAGACTTCTTACACTTGCTTTTGCTGTAATATCACCACTATCAAGGTTAGTAATATAACGACGACCTGCAGAGGTTGGTTTATATGATTTAATTGCCATTTCTTCTTCCTTACACTGCTAAGCTGTCAATTTTTGCATCTTCTGGTAAGAATACATAAAACTTTTTCAAGTCTGGTCTTTTACCTTCGATACCTTTAAATCTTTTAACTTTACCGTTAACTCTCATTGAATTTACTCTCAATGGGTTAATACCAAAGTACTCTTTGAAAACTGCTTTAAGACTATTTTTAGTCATTCTTGGGCTAGTCTGAACAACAAGTACACCATCTTCTTGCATTGCAAGAGTTTTCTCTGTGTATAATATTGATTTAATATCTGTAATATCTGCCATCTTAGCTCTCTTTTGTTAATTTTTCCCAAACAGCTTTTTCGATTACCACTGAGTGATATGCAGCTGCAAGGTATGCGTTAAGCTCATTTGCTTCAACTAAGTATGCATTTTGAAGATTTCTAAATGCAAGGAATGTTTTGTCATCAATAAGTTCTTTAACAACAAGTACGTCTCTCTGTCCAAGCTCAGCAACAAATGCAGCAGCATCTTTTGTTTTACCAGACTCAATAGTAATGTTATCCATAACAAAAAGTTTTTCGTTAGCTGCAAGCTCTGCTAATGCAAAGTTAAGTGCTAATTTCTTCTGTTTTTTGTTTACTTTTTGATCGTAGTTTCTGTTGTTTTGAGGACCAAATGCAACACCACCACCAACAAAGATAGGAGATCTAACTGAACCTGCTCTCGCACGTCCTCCACCTTTTTGAGCCCAAGGCTTCTTACCACCACCACGAACCATTGAACGGTTTTTAGCTTGTGCAGTATTTGCTCTTAGACCAGCAGCATAAGATTTACAATATAAGTAAAGGTTATGTGGGTTTACTTCTAAGTACGACTCTGGAAGGTCGTTTGTTTTAATTACTGTTGTACTCATTATTTAACAATCCTTACCAATCCACGTGCACCATTGTGACCAGGGATTGAACCTTTTAATACTAAAATTCCGTTTTCAGCATCAAATGAAATAACATCATTTTTAACTGTAACTTGTGTGTTTCCGTACTGACCTGGCATTTTTTTACCACGTTGTACACGACCTGGCCATTCAGCATTACCGATTGAACCAATTCTTCTACCAAATCTGTGACCATGTGACGCTGGTCCACCACCGAATCCGTGACGTTTCATACCACCAGAGAAACCACGTCCCTTAGTGTTTAATGAAGTTTTAACTAACTCTGCAGATGCAAGTGCTTCAACTGAATAATCTCCAGCTTCTGTACCTTCTGCAACAGAAATTGTCATGAACTTGTTAAACTCTTTATCAATACCGAATTTAGTCTGTTGACCTTCAATACTTTTGTTGAATTTTTTGCTGCTATGGTAAGCTACTAATGCTTTACCATCTTCACGTACTTCACATACTTTAGTTTCGATAACTTTTAAAAGTGTCACTGGAACACTTGGTACGCCAACAGTTCTGCTCATACCTACTTTTTCAATAATAAATTCCATCATCTACTCCTATTTGTCCATTGATCTGATTTCAACATCAACTTCTGGAGCCAGGTCTAGTTTCATAAGTGAATCTATAGTGTCCGAAGTAGCTGAAACAATATCAATCATTCTTCCGTGAATTCTAATCTCAAACTGCTCACGTGAATCTTTGTTTACGTGTGGCGATTTAAGAACAGTGTACTTTTTAATCTTAGTTGGCATTGGAATTGGGCCAATAAGTTCTGCACCTGTACGTTTAACAGCTTCAACAATTGAAGCAACCGATCTGTCTAAAACACGATGATCATAAGCTTTAAGCTTAAGTCTAATTTTTTCCATTTAATTTACCTTATAAAGAACTCGTTAGGTTACCCTTAAAGTAGTATTTCTAGTACTTTAATGACTCCTAACTAAATTTTGGAGCCGAATTATACCGAGATTATCTTTTATGAAAGGGGTGTTTTATGCTATTTTTAGTCTAAAATTGAAATTTATTTCCTTTTTAAAAGGAAAAATAGCATTTTCTTGTATAATTACCTTATGCAACTACTTGAATACTTTTATGACCGTAACAATGACATACAAACCTATAACCAACGTAAATTCAATATTTCTGATGCTTCCAAAATATTTGTTTATGGTTCCCCTGCTTCAGGTAAAACCTCAATGGCACTTGATTACCTTATGAATTTTAATCCAGATTCTGTTCTTTACATTGACTTTCAAGACCCTAAGTTTGAGTTTAGAGATGTAATGGAAGAAGATATTGACGGATTCATTGAAGCCAATGAGATTGAAATTTTAGTACTTGACCACTATGAACATGAATACTTTGAAATTCTACCTACAGTCAAACAACTTATTATCGTCTCAGCTAACTACTATGAGTATGATGAAGGCTTTCAAAAACTAGAACTCCCCTTACTTGATTACGAGGAGTTCTTCTCTTTTCAAAAGAGAGGAACTGAGAAACAGATCTTCAATCTCTTTCTACGACAAGGAACATTGCCTCAACTTGCCACACAGAGTAGCCCAAAAGAGCAACTCTTTTTAAATTTTATACGTAGCCATTTCAGTAAATCTGAACAAAAACTACTTAATATATTGGCACACTTTAATGGAGCTACTGTTACCACATATCAAATCTATAGTTATGCTAAAGAGCGTTATAAAATTTCAAAAGATTTAATTTACAAACAAATTAATGCTTTCCAAGAACAAGGTATTATCAGTTTTATAATTGATATAGATAGTCCAAAACAAAAAAAACTTCTCTTCTTTGATTTTGCCTTAGCTAAGTATCTAACACTTAGTCAAAGTTTTCCTAGACAATTTGAGACTATGATTGCTCTCTCCTTAATAAAACACAAAATATCTTTTAAATCCTTTGGAATGAATACCTATATTATTAATAATCAGAAATTAATACTTCCTGCTCCTTTTGAAAATGAAGAGAGCTTTTGGAAAAAAGCACACAATAGATTTAATAGTTATAAAAAGAAAGGGATAAGAAAAGTCTTTGTTGTTACTGTAGGAAGTCAATTTGAATTTAGCATAGAGAATATAAAGTTTGAAGCACTACCCTTTTACGAATGGGTAGTTATAAGTACAGAGAGTTAAATCTAATACTCAACCTCTTTCTCTGCCATTTGAACCATTGCATTCATCTCTTTTAATAATATCGAATTTTTAGAGATAATCATTGCTAGCTCTTTAGCTGTATTTTTCTTTTTTACATACAAAGGTTTTAACTTGCTCCACATTTTAGAAACAACTTTAAGTTGATTAATAATTTTTTCATTAGTAGGCTTAGAAATATTTTGTGTTTTATCACCCATTATTAATGCAATCAGTGAAGTGTCAAAAAGTTTAATAGTACTATCTAATTTCTTACTATACTCTTTTTTTCCCTTTAACAAAAGTAATTTTTCCTTAGTCATCTTTTGAGTTAGCATACGTTGTCTTCCTGCAACATTTACTACCCTTAAACGTGCTTTTTCTAGATAATTGCTTGAAGTATTTGAAGCTTCATAACGTTGCACTAATTCATTTGATTGTGCTAATACTTTTTCATTATTAGCAATAACATATGATAATGATTTACCATCATCTTTACCATCTATAATTTTTTGAATATTTTCTTCAAATGGTTTCCATACCTTTTCAACTACAGAAATTTGTTCAATTACTTTAGCATTTGTCGCTTTATTAATACCTAAGTCATCATCTCCATTTTTAAATCCTGCTAATGTTTTTGCATAAAGTGCTGAAAATTTTTCTAACTTCTTTGTACTTGCAGATTTTTGAACATTCAAACTAATTTGTAGTGCTAACTTTGACATACGCTGAGTAAGCATTCTTTGTTTACCTGAAAGATTAATAGTTTTTTTTAAAGCATTACCTTCTTCCATAAAATCATTTACTAATGAAGAGAAATCAAGTTGACCAACAGATTTAGAGTTATCTGCTACCAAAATTGTCATAGGTAACATAAGCAGTAGTATGGATTTATTAAAAATTTTCATAGTGATTTCCTAATTGTGAATGTAGATTAATAATTATACACTATTTAACAAGAAAGAATATTGATTTATATCAAGAAAATTAAGGGGAATTTAGTACCCCCTTCAGATACCTACGGCACACTACAAAGGTAGGTGGGCTGCTATGTTCCCATCCTGACCCGTTGTCCACCAATGTCGTTGCATAGGTCTAAAAGAGGCAGGCGAATAATAACAAAAGAAAACTTATAATAGATTAAAATTTATGCTATTTTAAATACTATTGGCTATAATTTCTTCCTAATAATATATTAGTACTGTTGAAAGGTGTCCGAGTGGTCGAAGGTGCAGACCTGGAACGTCTGTGTGGGGTAACTCACCGAGGGTTCGAATCCCTTCCTTTCAGCCAGAATAATAAATTAATAAACTTTTTCTAATCTTTCCAATAACATCTCTAATACTTCATCTGTTAGATTTATATCTATATTCTTATTAATCATCAACTGTATTGAAATTACTCTTTTGATATATGCTTTTTGCTCATCGATTGAAAATTTACTTTCTCCATCTTTTTTTATTAAAATATGCTCTTTAGTTAAAAGTTGTAAATTATCAGCATGATGTTTTGCTTGCTTATCTTTATTTGTTAAAGATGTTGCATGATGCAATACAAAATTTAAAGCAAAATATCTATTTAATTGTTTTTTAATACTCTCTAACTCTTCTAGTCTATATCTATCTGATTCTGTAGATTTTTTTATATCTTCTTTTATTTTAGATGAAAGTGTTATAGATTCTAAATCTTTTTTAACTTCACTTTTAATTAAATCATTTTTCATACTTTCACTTACATACATAACTTTACGATAAGGTTTATTTTCTAAAATTTTAATTTCAGAGAACTCTCCCTTTGAAACCTTTAAACTTATTGTCATAGCTAAATCTTTTAAAGTCATTTTTTCATTTGTTTTACTATTAATCTGCGTTAGTAATGAAGGGTATTGTTCTATAACACTATTCGCCCACTCCAAAATAGTTATAGGTGTATCAAATGTTTTTAACACATCCACAAATCTTTCTCTTTTAGTCATGGTAAATCCTTTTATAATTAAATTAATAATAAATTTTAACATAAATTATTATTTTTTAACTTATAAATTTATAAAATAAAAAAAATAATTTACATTTTTACAAAATATCATTTTTAATTATTTTACTTTTTTGATACAATGTTCTATATTTAATAAAAAGGTGCTATAAAAATGAATTTTTATCTACTTTTTTTCTTTCTTATAATTATAATTGGACTAGTTATTAGTTATATATATTTTATGAAAGAAAAAAAATCAAATTTAAAAGCAATTGAGCAAGGAATATGTCCAAAGTGTCATAACATGAGTATGGTACTTATCGACCAACGAAGTACAGGTTGTGGTGGACCTAAAATGTTGACATTTGAGTGTAAAAGTTGTGATTATGTAAATACATTTAATGTAAATGGAGAAACTTGTTCTTCTGGAAAATGTGGGTAAAAAAGGCTTCCACCTCAAAAGAGGTGGAATAGAAGATAAAAAACTTTTAAAGATTAAAAGTTATATCTTGACCATACACGGATAATATTATTTGTATCATCTGTTCCATTAACTAAAGTCTTGTTATCAGTTTTTTGCATTACGTATGCAGCTAACATATTTGTTCCAAGAGCTTTAAACTTGTAAATAAGATCTAATTCATTATAGTTATTATCTGCAGCAGTTTTATCTGTAGTCATACCATATTGAGTAATTAATTTTCCTGCTGCTAAAGGCATAACTGCTTTAAGCACGAAAGTATCATTTCCACTTTTAATAAATCCTTGGTTAGCAATCATCTGTGTGTAAAGTGGAGTTTTATTCATTGTACCTAAGTTTTGAATTCCAGTCCCTGATGTTGATACTTTAGAGTATGCTAAACTTAAGTTAACACCAGAAGTTTTTCCAGAAACTTTTAAACCAAGAGATTTAGAATCATCTTTACCTTTACCAGCATCCATAATAGTACCACCTTGAAGTGCTACATTAACAGGTCCTAAACCTTTTGCTTGAACATCTGCCCAAAGTGCAGAAAGATTTGTACTTGGTAACTGATAGTAAGTAAGAGTAATAGGTGTATTAGCAACTGATTTATTTGCAGCTGTTAACATATATGCACCTTTTGCTGCACCACCTGCTGCTAAATCAGTAAATTGACTCATATCAGCACTAAACTTATTTGGATTTGCTTTTGATACAAATGCACCCACTAAAGTAGTATCTTGAATATCTGAGTTAATCGCAACAATCGCATTAAATGTATTTCTTGTAGCATTCCAGTTTTCAGAAAATGCTAATGGAGAAAGATTTTTTGGAAGTTCTTGACGACCCATTTTAAGAGTAGTGTTAGCAACTTTTTTAGTTAAATATGCTTTTGTTAAAGCAAAGTAATCACCTGCTGTACCTGTATCACCACTTCCCTGTTGCATAGTTTTGCTAACAAGATTTTTTTCTAAACCAAATGTATTAAGAGCTGTACCTTGAAATCCAAGACCAAAACCATTTCCAATATCAGCATTTGCATTTAATTGTAATGCAGCTGTAGCTTTTGCTCCATTCTTATTAAATAGATCATTACTACCACCATCCATTGTTTGGTAATAAACAACTGCTTGTCCACCAATGTTCATGTCTACATCTGCCATAGCACCTGTTGTAAGAGTCATTGCAGCAATTGCTGCTAAACTTAATTTTGTAATTTTCACATTTTCTCCTTTAGTGTTTGTATTTAGAAGTATTGCAAGAGACTTCCAATGAAGAAACTCATCAATCTAATAAATTTACATCATCATGATAACAGTAGAAACCTTATTATTTCTTGATATTAATCACATTTTACTCATAATCATTAACTTTGTTTCTATAAATCAGAGAAAAATAATAGTTAATTATTTTGATAAATATCTGTAAAGTACTAAATTGTGGGATTTGATGTTTTTTTGAGTAGCAATATTACTTTTTTGAAAAATTAATAGATAATTAATGAATTTTAAATGAGTATGTATAAAATAAGATAAATTTGAATTGTTTTTAATATAAATGGCCGGGAGAGGGAGATTCGAACTCCCGGAGGTATAACCCTCACCGGTTTTCAAGACCGGCACATTCGACCACTCTGACATCTCCCGACAATAATTTAAACTAGCGTTTAAATTGGAATGAGATTCTATCTAAAAAAAGATAAAAGTAAAATAAATTTATAATAATTTGTTTTGGAGGAGCCATCCAGACTCGAACTGGAGAATAGCAGATTTGCAATCTACGGCCTTACCAACTTGGCGATGGCTCCAGAATGAGTTTACTATTAAACTCGTGGTGCCCGGGGCCGGACTCGAACCGGCACGACTGCAATAGTCGGGGGATTTTAAGTCCCCTGTGTCTACCAATTTCACCACCCGGGCAATTTGGCACCAAAACATAAAATAAAATTTAAATATCACAATATAAAATTATGGAGCGAGAAAGGAGGTTCGAACTCCCGACCCCAACCTTGGCAAGGTTATGCTCTACCACTGAGCTATTCTCGCATTTACACTTTAAGTGTCCATTGCTTTTAAATTGGAGTGCGATTATAACCAAGATTTTTTTAAATGTAAAGGTTTTTGGGTATAATTTTTTAAATTTATTAAAAAACTACAATTAAGGATAAAAATGAGAAGTGATATTGTAAAGAAAGGGCATAACCGAGCCCCTCACCGTTCTTTGTTAAGAGCAACAGGATTAAAAGATGAAGATTTTGATAAACCATTTATTGGAGTTGCAAACTCTTTTATTGAAATAATACCTGGACATTTTTTTTTAGATAAGGTTTCAGATATTATAAAAGATGAAATTAGAAAATCAGGTTGTGTACCATTTGAGTTTAACACCATTGGAGTTGATGATGGTATTGCTATGGGTCATGATGGAATGTTATTTTCACTTCCAAGTCGTGAAGTAATAGCAAACTCTATTGAAACTGTTATGAATGCACATAAGCTTGATGCAATGATAGCTATTCCTAACTGTGACAAAATTGTTCCAGGTATGATTATGGGTGCCTTGCGTGTAAATGTACCAACTGTTTTTGTATCAGGTGGTCCAATGGCTAAAGGTTATACAAAAGATGGTGAACCTATTGATCTTGCAACTGCATTTGAAGCAGTTGGTAAATTTGAAGCTGGTGAGATTACAGAAGCTGAACTTACAGATATTGAATGTAATGCTTGTCCTAGTGGAGGTTCGTGTTCTGGAATGTTTACAGCAAACTCAATGAATACTCTCATGGAAGCAATGGGAATTGCCCTTCCTGGAAATGGAACAATTTTAGCACTTACAAAAGAGCGTGAAGAACTTTACAGAAAAGCTGCTAGAAGAGTTTGTGAAATTGCACTTATGGGTGAAGAATCATCAGCTATATATAATGTAAGAGAAATACTCAATGAAAATGCTGTTAGAAATGCATTTGCAGTTGACATGGCAATGGGTGGAAGTTCAAATACTGTTCTTCATATGTTAGCTATTGCTAAAGAGGCTGATGTAGATTTTAATTTAAGTGATATAAATAAAATTTCTAAACATGTTTCTCATATTGCTAAAATAAGTCCTAGTTTAACTACTGTCCATATGCAAGATATTGACAAGGCTGGTGGAGTAAGTGCTGTGATGCATGAGATGAATAAACGTGGAGATGATATTTTACTTGATAACTTAACTATTACAGGCGAAATGTTAAAAGAACGTATTGAAAATGCTGAAATTAAAGATACAGAGATTATTCATACTATTGATAATCCATACTCAAAAGTTGGTGGACTTGCTATTCTTTATGGAAACCTTGCAGAACAAGGTGCTGTCATTAAAACAGCTGGTATTACAGGTGAACGTATCTTTACGGGTACAGCTATTTGTTTTAACTCTCAAGATGAAGCGATAGAAGGTATTTTAGCAGGAAAAGTAAAAGCTGGTAATGTTGTTGTTATTAGATATGAAGGTCCAAGAGGTGGTCCAGGAATGCAAGAGATGCTAAGCCCTACTTCACTTATTATGGGAATGGGTCTTGGTGACTCTGTAGCACTTATTACCGATGGTCGTTTCTCTGGTGCCACTAGAGGTGCAAGTATTGGTCATGTAAGTCCAGAAGCTGCTGAAGGTGGTATGATTGGATTACTTGAAGATGGAGATGAAATTCATATTGATGTTGATGAATATATACTACAAGTAAATATTTCTGACGAAGAGGTAGCAAAAAGAAAAGAAAACTTTAAACCAATTGTTAAACCACTTAATAGTAAATGGTTAAAACAATATAGAGCATTAGTTACAAATGCCAGTTCAGGAGCAATACTAGAAGCACCATAAGCTTTCTAGTTATAAAAGACCTATCTATATAGGTCTCCTAAATGTTTACAACTTTGACTCTGTCCTCTATCACATGCTTTTTCAAAATAGTTACGTGCTTCTTCATTTTTTTCTTTAGCTTCATAATATAGTCCTACTTTATAACACATAGTTCCTCCAGATGTTGAATGATTACATGCATTAAGTGCTTCATTTAGATCAGTGGTATCTTTGATAGCTAAAATTTTCTTACCTAATACTGTTTCCAAACGATTACAACTTGGTGTATCTCCTAAATCACAAGCTCTTGTATAAAACTGCTTTGCACTTACAGTATTATGCTTTTTCTCATGAAGATATGCTAAATTATTACAAGCTGATGCTTCACCCATATTATTACAAGCATCTAAGTAAAGAGACATTGCTTCACTTAAATCTCGTCTTACATACTTACCATGTTCATACATATATGCTAAATCATTACATCCTGCTCCAATTCCATTATTACAAGATTTTTTAAAGTAAAGTGCAGCACTATAATAACTTCTTTTAGTTCCTTCACCATGATAATACATAGAACCTATATTATAACAAGCTTCCATCTCTTCATACTTACAAGCTTTTTTATAAAGCTTCAATGCATTCCAATTATTTTTTTCTATCCCATAACCTTTATTTAACATATAAGCTAAATTATTACACCCTTTACCATTTTCTAATTCACAAGATTTAGTATAATATACAACTGCCTCTTCTAAATCTACAGAAACATCATTTTTCCCATAATGATACATATCACCAACTTCATTACACACTTGACTATCTTGCAATTCACATGATTTCTTATAGTAAGACATTGATTTTGAATCTGTAAATGTAGAGATTTCTTCAACACTTGAAAGATGAGAAATAGTTTTGAGAATTTGACCTCCAAATACAATTCCTAATATTATTAAAGCTCCTACAATAGAAACAATCATAAACTTTTTATCAAACATTTTTTTCCTTTTTTTGACTTCATTCAATAGAATTAAATATAGAGTTAATTTATGTTCTATCTAGTAATGCTAAAAGCATATCTCAATTTATATTTTCTGTCAAGATAGAGTCGATATTATAATAAAATGATTAATTTTATAAATTAATTTTAATTATTCAGTAAATATCAGATTAAATAATAAATAACATATTTTATTGTTAATGAAATTGTATTAAACACTCTATATTATGGTCATGTTATGATTTTATATTTTTTTTATTTTTATTAAGAAATTCCACAATTATTACAAATCAATCTCGTTATACTAAAGACATGAAAAAGATAAAATTATTAAATATAACCATCCTTAGCTCGGCATTATTCTTTTCTGCATGTTCAACAACACAAGATAAAATTAAGAAAGAACATGAAGTTAACAATGTTTCAATATACAATATCATGGGTATTACAGAACCTACTAACAACTTTAATAATACTACAGAGAGAAATTTAGTAAACAGAGTTTCTGAACCTATAAATACACAAGATATAGAATATATATCTTATAGACATAACCGTACTTATAATGATAGTTACCAAACTATCAAAAATATTGAATTAGGTGCAAAAAGTTTTTTAGGAGTTCCCTATGTTTGGGGAGCTACTGGACCTAACAAATTTGACTGCTCTGGATTTACACAATGGGTTTATAGAGATGCTGGTATAAATATTCCTAGAGTTTCCAGAGAACAAGCACGTGTAGGTCAATTTGTTTCATACAATAATCTACAACGTGGTGATATGGTTTTTTTTGATACAAAAAAACATCCAAAAGGACGAGTAACTCATGTAGGAATATATTTAGGTAATGGAGATTTTATTCATGCCAGTTCTGCTGGAAAAAAAGTTGTTATTTATAACTTTAATAAAAAAACATTTTATAAAAAACGATTTTTATGGGGTAGAAGAGTTTTAAGACCTAATTTTCATTATGCTTTAAACTAAAAAATCATTAGAATTGAGAAATATTTTTAATTTAAAAAAACATTTTTCATTATTATTTATATATTTTCGCCTTTTTGTTCTCTTTTTTTGCTATACTTTTCCTCTAGAAACTTATATTTATCTATAAGATGCAAAAAGGTTCCTGTGTATTTACTAAAAAGTATTCTTTTCATTATTCTCGCTACTATTTTAGCTGTTGTACTTGAGGCTGTAACATTTTCTTCTATAGAAAAGATTAACACCATTAACAACTCTTTTCAAAAGCAAAGCTTAAACTATAAAAATTATGATAAAGACATCACTCTTTCTCAAATAATTTATGATGAAAAAAGTACTAAAGGGTTAATGTCACTTATTATCACAAATGAAGATGAAACTTTTAAACATATATCACATAAAAAATTTATTCAAGAGGTCTATCAAAAAAAAGCATACCGTCCAATATGGTTTAATCATAAAGGTCTTAGAAAAGAGGCTTTGTATGATCTATTTAATAATATTAGACAAGATGAGACACTTGAAGAGAATGGTCCAATTAGACAAAATCTCAATCAACTCAAAGAAAAAATTGCTCAAACTAAAAAACGTGTATTAAATAATGAATTAGAGCTTGATCTAGAGCTTACCTCCCTTTATTATTCATATTTAACTCATCACTTATATGGATCAATTAATTGGTGGCAATTTCAGAGAAAGCTATCTTCATTAAGAAGAAGAAACGTCGCTGCAAATTGGGTAACAAATAATCCTAAATACAACATAGTTGATATGCTTCTAAGACATAGACTCTCTGATGTTATAGCATTAACTACTCCAAGTAGTTTTAACTACAATATACTGAAAAATGAGCTTTCAAGATTAAGAAGTATACAGAGAGAAGGAGGTTGGAAGAAAATTCCAAACTCTTCCCAACTACGTTATGGTAAATCTGGAAAAGTTGTTAAACAATTAACTTTACGTTTAAGCAGTGAGGGTGATTATAGTTGTCAACATACTAATAAAAAATATACTTATGATAACTGCTTAAAAAATGCTGTTAAACAATTTCAAAAACGACATGGGTTAGCACAATCAGGAAAAATGAATAGTGCAACACGTAGAAAAATGAATCTCTCTGTGAACTGGAAAATAAAAAAAGTTTTATTAAACCTAGATAGAATAAAACGTTTACCTGATCAAGTAGAAGATCGTTATATATTGGTAAATATTCCTGATTTTAGACTTTACTATAAAGAGAATGGTAAAAATGCTTTAACAATGAGAGTTATTGTTGGTAATAAAACTCATCATACACCTATTTTTTCTAATAATATATCCTATATTGTTCTAAATCCTTATTGGTTAATTCCTGATAGCATTGTACAAAAAGAGGTTATTCCTGGTATCTTAAAGAATCCTGATTATCTTAAACAACGAGGATATGAAGTACGCAAAAACTATGCACTAAAACGACCACCTATAGATACATCAAAAATTGATTGGGCAAAAGTTTTACAAAATGGACAAAGTAAAAAATATAAATTTATGCAACCACCAGGACCTAGAAATGCTCTTGGAAAAATTAAATTTAAATTTCCTAACCGATTTGCAGTCTATCTACATGATACACCAACTAAAAAACTTTTTAAAAAAGGATTTAGAGCATTTTCTCATGGATGTATCCGTATTGCTGAACCAAGAGCTCTTTTAGCTACATTTGCAAAATATGAGCGTTCTGTCAACTACAATAGAGCTAAACAAATTTTGAGAGGTAAAGAAAAAACACAACTAAATCTCTCATCACCTGTACCAGTACATATTGTCTATCTTACAGCAAGAGTTAAAAGTGATGGTTTAGTTCATTATTTACCTGACGTTTATGGATATGATTCAAAACAACACCGTGTAGTTCATTAATGTAATATTTATCTAAAAATAATTTCATTATTTGCTATTTTTAACTATACTTAGCTCTCATATACATAGGGGAGCTTTAAATGCCAAAAATACAGAATATTTTAACTTTTATACTATTAACCACATTCGTACTTTTTGCAAAACCAACAGATAGTAACTCTACATTAGAGAACAATCAAACCATAAATCTACTTCAACAATCATTTAAAAAGAACTCTCGAACTCTATTAAAAAATATTTCTCAAAAAAAATTCTTAAAACATTTTTATCGTAAAAATAGATATAACCCACTATGGATTGTAGATAACAAACTTAATGAAAAAAAATACTCTACTCTTTTTAAATATATTGATGAAGATATAACATTAAGCAGTAAAAGTAAAATTCTAATGCAATATAAAAATATTCAAGACTCTTTAGAAAACAACCTAACTACTGATACTCTTTTAAAAATTGAGATAAAATTAAGTTCACTCTATTATAACTTTTTAAAACATACTCTTTACGGTGAGATTAAATGGAAAAATTTTTCATATAGACTATCTGCTTTAAAAAATTCAAAAATTAATGCCTCATGGATTAGAACAAAAGCACCTTATAAAATAGAAAAATTAATGATACAAGAGAATATTGATCAAACTATTGAAGAGATTACTCCCAAAAAATTTGGTTATCAAGGTCTTTTAAGCTCATTAGCAAAGCTTAATGAACTAAGAATAAATGGTGGATGGAAAAAACTACCTTCTTTTAAAAAATTAAAAATTGGTAAAAAAAGTAAATATGTTACAAAACTTCGTTCTAGACTAAAAATTTCTGGTGACTATGAAGAGTGCAATGATGATTCAAATAAACTTTTGGCAAATCAAGAAAATAACTTAACAATAAAAGATAATGAACTTTTTGGTAAATGTCTAGATAAAGCTGTTAAAAGTTTTCAACAACGTCATGGACTTGTGGTTGATGGTGTAGTAGGTTCTGGTACACAAAAAGCACTTAACATCTCTGTTGATAAAAAAATAGAAAAAGTACTTCTTAATATTGATAGAATAAAGTGGTTACCAAGAGATGATAATAACCAATATATAGTTGTAAATATTCCCGAATTTATGTTGCACTATATTGAAAATAAAGAAACCAAACAAAAATTACGTGTAATTGTAGGCGATCGACGACATCCTACACCTATTTTTAGTCAATTTATATCATTTATAGTTTTGAACCCTTATTGGAAAGTACCTGAAGGAATTGTTAAAAGAGAAGTTGTCCCTGCAATGATTAAAGATCCTAGCTATTTACAAAAGCATGGATTAGAAGCTCATAAAAACTGGAATGAAAATTCTGAAGTGGTTGATACTTCATGGTTATATTGGGAAGATTATCTTGACGATACTATGGAGTTTCCTTATAGATTAATGCAACCACCAGGACCTAGAAATGCTCTTGGAAAAATTAAATTTAAATTTCCAAATAGATTTTCTGTTTATCTACATGATACACCAACAAAATATCTATTTAAACGAACAATTAGAGCTTTTTCACATGGTTGTGTTAGACTCTCTCAACCAAGAGAACTTTTAAAAACTATTGCTTCTTTTAATAAAAACATTAATCTAAAAAAAGCAAGAACTATACTTAAAGGTAAACAAAAAACACAACTTGATATGAAAAATAAATTACGTATTTACTTAGTTTACTTAACAGCTGGTATGAATAATGAAGGAAAACTAGAATTTAGAAATGATATTTATCATTATGATAAATATACTAAACGTGCTTCAAATTAAACACAAAAAATAACCCTGCTATAACCCCTAAAAAGATAAAATAACTCATTATATATTTAGGGCTTATAGTTTGAAAACATCTGCAAAAATACTCTCTACCAAAGGTAAGCTACTTACCGAAGTCTACTTTGACCTCCAACAACATTTTGAAAAAAAATATGGAAATAATGCTCTTGTTCTTATGGAAATTGGTACTTTTTTTGAAGTTTATGAAGTGAATAATGATGAATTAAAAATTGGTAAAGCCAAAGAAATTGCAGAACTTCTAAATATTCAACTTACCCGTAAAAGTAAAGCCATCATAGAAAATTCTGTAAGAAACCCTCTACTTGCTGGTGTTCCTTCTGTCTCTATTGAACGTTATTTATCTCGTCTTATAAACACAAAAAAATATACCATTGTGATGGTAAAACAAAAAGGTGTAATGCCAAATGTTCAACGCTATGTCTCTAACATCATCTCTCCTGGTACCAATTTTGAGTACCAAACAGAAGCAGCAGAGAGCAATCTTGTCTCACTCATAATAGATGAAAACCAAGGTATATTTTCTGCTGGTTATGCAGCAATAGATGTCACAACGGGTAAAACTATTGTTAATGAAATACACTCAACAAGAGATGACAAAACTTATGCACTAGATGAAGTTTTTAATTTGCTTCAAACCTACAATACTGCTGAAATCATTATTACACTAGAGCAAAATAGTATTGATAAAGAGTGGTTAAGTTCTTATTTGGAATTATCACAGTTTTCTACCTCTTTTAATACTCAAAGATGTAAAATTAATTATCAAAATGAACTCTTTACTCGTGTATATGAAATCAACTCTTTTCTCTCAGCTATTGAGTACCTAGACCTAGAGCGTCATCCCTATACAACTGAGGCACTTGCTATTTTAATTGAATTTATTATTGAGCATGATGAAGTAATCATTGAAAAGATGAACCGTCCAACTTTTTTAGGAGAGAGTCGTTACCTCTACTTAGGAAATAATGCTCTTGAACAACTGGGTGTAATTTCTCGTAACAAATCAGAGATAACCCTACTAGAACTTATTGATAAAACATCTACAGCTTTTGGAAAACGGCTTCTTAGAGAGCGTCTTCTCTCCCCTATTTTAGATAAAGAGATTTTAGAAGAGCGTTATGAACTAAGTCAAAAACTAATGAAACATAGTGAACAGTATGATACTCACTTAAAAAATATCTATGACTTAGAACGTATTGCAAGGCGTATTAAACTACAAAAATTACACCCTGTTGAGCTTACTTACATTATGATGTCACTAACAGCTATTGGACATCTTTTAGATAGTGCTTCCAGACATAATATCAGACTTGATAATAGCCTCATAGATGAAGTAAATGAGTTTAAATCTTACCTTGAACAGACTTTTAATCTTGATGTCTCTGCACGTTTTAGGATTGAACAGATTAATGACAATATCTTTAAAGATGGAGTCTACCCAGCTATTGATACTATTTTAAAGAGACAAAAACAGGAGATACAAAAATTAGAGAGTGTCTCTTCACATATTGATAGACTTTTTGAAAAAGAGAAGCTTATAGCAACTTCAAAAAACTCCTATGCAGATATTGGGTACTTAGAGAGTGAGGGGTACAGTATTAACCTTACAAAAAATCGTTTTATGCTCATTGAAAAAGAGTTGAAAGAGTCTTTTGTTACCATTGATGGCATACACTACTTCTTTAAAGATTTTCACTATAAGCATCTAAAAAATGCTGTCAAAATAAACTCAAAACTCTTTGAAGAAATCACTCAAAACTATGAAAATAATCAAGTAAAGCTTATCTCATTAGTCAAAGAGCGTTATACTCAAACACTTCTAGCTTTAGAGAAACGTTTCTCTCATCTACTTGACGAACTCATTGTCTTTGTTGCAAACATAGATGTTGCCATATCTAATGCTAAATGTACTAAAAGTATGAATCTTAGCCGTCCAATACTGCAAGAGTCATGTAATGCATACGAAGCCATTGGACTTCGACACCCCATCATAGAAGCCAATGAACAACGAGGAGTCTATGTGCCAAATGACATATATTTAGGGGAAGGCATAGAGACAAAACATAACCACATCACTCTCAATGCTAGTTCTGGTGCTTCTGTTAATGGTGTACTACTCTATGGCATAAACTCATCAGGTAAATCTTCACTAATGAAGAGTATTGGTCTCTCAGTTATTTTAGCTCAAGCTGGTTTTTTTGTACCAGCAACTGAATTAAAACTGGGCATGTATGACAAACTTTTTACCCGTATTGTTTCACAAGACAACCTCTACAAAGGTCTCTCTACTTTTTCAGTAGAGATGATGGAACTAAAAAATATCTTTAACCGTGCCACAGAGCGTAGCCTTATTTTAGGAGATGAAATTTCACAAGGAACAGAGACTGAATCTGGACTTGCCATTGTCGCAGGTGCCATTTTAAAACTTTTAGAGTTAAAGTCAACATTCATCTTTGCAACTCACCTTCACCAACTTAAAAACATTGAAGAGCTTCAAAAAATTGACTCGCTAATTCTACTGCATCTTGGTGTTAGCTACGATGAACAAGAAGATACACTCATCTACAATCGTCAACTACAACTAGGCATGGGAAGTTCCCTCTATGGCTTAGAGTTTGCAAAGTCACTACATATGGACAATGAGTTTTTAAAAAATGCCTATCATATTAGAGAAAAACTTCTAGGAAAAAGTTCTGAACTTAAGCAACTTACCACTAAAAAACGTAGCCGTTATAATAAAAATCTATATGTTACTAAATGTGCCTTATGTGAAGAGAATGTAGAAGATGTACATCATATTACAGAACAAAACCTAGCTAATGATTTAGGTATGATTGGTTCAATATCTAAAAATCATAAATATAATCTTATCCCATTATGTAAGAAACACCATAATATGGTGCATGAAGGAAAAATTAATATCTCAGGTTTTGTTATGACTTCAAAAGGAATCAAATTACATTACGAAGAGAAGTAAAGAGTAACTCCATATGTTACTTTCTGCTACAAGTACTACTATCTCTCTCTTTTCAAAAGATATAATTTACTCAATTCTCACACAATTCACCGTTATTCTAGTAGATATTAAAATTCAAAGGATTTCAAAATGACAAATAAATTATTTTTACTACTTTTTATCCTAATATTAGGTGCAATGGCAAGTTATTTATTATCAGGTAGTTTATTTATTTATGCACTTACTCTTTTAGTTGGTGGAACTTTACTCTATTTTACAAGAATAAATAACAAAGATAGAAAGGAAAACTTGAATATTATTAGAGATGAAAATAGACTATATTTTTACTTAAGTGATGACCTACTCTTCTACGTTGATTTACATAGACATAAGACATTTACAGAGATATTAAAAGAGTCAATCAAAAATGAGATGTCAACAATTAACAATATCACTAAAAAAATTTGTTTTATCAATTTTAAAGATGATAAATTACTAAGTGAACTCAATGCCTCATTAAACATAACTTCTAAATAATTTCTATCAATATATTGAACCTATAATAAGGTTCAATAGTGACATTAAAAAATAAAAAAAATAAAAAAAATCTAAAATTCCTACTTTTTA
>Ga0256827_10000297_pt1 | contig 29874 bp, 28 predicted proteins | sample CV84metaG_FD_185977 | JGI IMG/M metagenome (GOLD analysis project Ga0256827, IMG submission 185977) | Hydrothermal vent microbial communities from East Pacific Rise, Pacific Ocean - CV84 | ecosystem: Environmental > Aquatic > Marine > Hydrothermal vents | place: Pacific Ocean: East Pacific Rise...
CTCTATTTTCAGCAAGTGATTTAAGTCCAAAGTATTTGAGACTATTTACGAATGAGAGTGGAAAAGGTGTGTGGCAAATGGTTGGGGTCGCAGGATTCTATAATAATATTTATGGGGTGGAATATGAAGATTCTCAAAATAAATATACTTCATTTTATTGTGAAAACAATACAGAAACATCAATTATTAGAACAAAAGTTAGTGATAATGAACCTTATAATGATATGCAAGAATACTATTGGTTATTTTCTGTAAAGGTTGATAATGAATTAGGAGACTTATCTCCTTTAATTGTTGATGTTCAGCTTTCAGATATAAATTGTACTGAAGTTGTAAAATTCTCAAATGGTGCAAATACTGCTCTTGTAAAGAATGCTTTTATCTCTAAATCAAATTTGTTAGACCAATCAATTAAGTTTCAATATCCTGATAGTGGAAATAGTAACTCAATTGTTTTTTCATTAGGTTATAAAAATCCTAAGATGTTTGATTTTGATTTAACTCAAGCTTCAAGTAATACTACATTAACTTTAGAATTTAATTCAAGTATTATAAAAGAAATTAATATTACAGATGAAAGATATTCAAAAATAAATACTGTAACTCAACCAGTTTCTGAAATTATAGATTTATATCTAAATGATAATCCAGGTTTTGGTATTAACGGACAAAACGAAGATAATTATTCAAACTCTGCTAGAGATAGTCGAGAGTATCATTCTGCAAATCATCAAGTTCCAATTAATAAATCTAACTTTATAAGTGACAATAGTGAATTGACAATTTGGTCTTTTGATTCTAGTAGCGGACAATGGCAAGAATATAATAGTAAAAATGATGATAAATCTAATGAATTTACCAATCTTCAAGCGGGTAAAGGTTATTGGATGAAATATGATACAACATTTGATTCAACTAATATATTTTTACAAACTTTAGATTTAAATTCATCTTGTGGTTTAGGTTGTGAAAGTAATTTAACAATTAAAAGTTCAACTGGAAATACTTGGGATTATAATTTTTCAAATAGTGATGTAAATAATATTGTCAAAGATTTAAATGATACAAATATTAGTAATGGTGAAGTAAATATTAGTGCAATTAAAATTGCAAATAATTCTATTTTAATTATTGCTAAAACTTCAGCTCAACCAAAATTAAAAGAAACTACTGCAAATGCAAATATCTTTTTAAATATCTCAACAGCCGACCACTCTTTTTGGAGTTCTAAAAATATTAAATCAGGTTTAGTTTTAGGTGATTCAAATAATGTTTTAAATCGAGACCAAGCTTATAATAATATTGCTAAAAAAGGTTGGAATCTTTTAACTTTACCAACAGCTTCAATTAGAAAAACTGTTACAGGTTTAATTGTTGATTGGACAACTCCTCCAGCGGATTTTACAATTTCAGATGAATTTAAAATTAATATTATTGATATGAGTCCTTTGCTTCTTGTAAATAATACCGATGCAAATGTGTCTGCTAGAAATATTAATAGAAATATTGAACAAGCAAAAATTTCTGGGAAACTATCTTCTGAATTCTTTAATATTAGAGCTTTTCCAATTGAAAACAACACCAAGATTTTATTTCTATCTGATGATAGATTTATTTTAAAAACCACAGGAACTTTTGGAACAATTACAAATCTTCAAGGAGAAACTGTTGATTTAAAAAAGAGTAATATTGTTTCTGCGGATAATAAAATAGCTTCTTCAAATTATGGCGAATATGGAATTATGATTCAACCAAATTTAAATTCTCAATTTGTTAAAGATGGTCTAGCTAAAATGAAGATAAATAATAAAGAAATTACTTTAAAACCTACTTTAGCAGAAATTGTCGGCGATATTAATGTTGATAATTTAAAAGCTTATGTTATCGATGCAGATTTAAATGGTGTAATTGCAAATGATGGTTCTGATTTAATTTTATTAGCTTCGGATTCAGTGATTTCTGTTAAAGATACAACTTATACAAGAGTTTATAGTTATACAAAAAATACTCAAGGCGATGATACTATTAATGTGATGACTGGAACAGATTCAGATTCACTTTTAAGTGCTGTCATAATTCCAAAAGAAACAAATATTACAGATGCAAATAAAATTAACAGCTTTACATCTGCAGAGAATAAGGTAAAAAGTTATATTCTAGGAAAGAATTCAGATACAGAATATATTATTATTGCATCAACTCAAGATTTAAGTATTAATTTACAAGAATCGGTAGGCAATCAAAGTATAACTTATGATTCTTTAAAAAATATTGCAAATTATGAAGAAAATATAACTTCAAAAGGTGCTTTACTTTCAGGAATCCAAGGTAATGATTTAGCTAAATTTGAAATTAATTCAACAAGCGGAACAGTTACTTTAAATCCAAAAATCAAAAACATTACAAGTAATAGTTTTGTTTCTGAAGATTTACTTTTTTCAAATGCTCTAATATCTTTATCAAATACAATTACGAATAATGATACGAAATTAATTCCGACAATGATTATTGGTAGTGAATCAAATATTAATACGGATAAAATTTATTGGAAAACACTTTCGCCAATTCAGAATATTGATAAATGGTATAACAACTACAATCTGTTTTCAACAAATAATCAAAAAGCTTATTGGGTTTATTTAGATACTTTACAAGACGATAATGAATCTTTAAAACTTTTTGATAGCAATATTTCAATTAAAAAAGCATATTTGAGAACTTTTAACAATGATTTAAATACGACTGAAAATGTTTATAACATTTCTGAAATCAAAGTTAATAGTACAAATTACAAATATGGAAATCAAGATATTTATGTTGTTGCAAACCTCATCGGAGTTACTCCTGAACTTGAAGCTATTGATTTTACTTTAGACCCTGATTCAGCTCCTTTGGACAAAACTTTTAGTACTTCAATTTCATCTTTTGATGTCAATGGTTTAGATAATAATCTAACTAAAATTAAGATAACTGCAACTGACGGACGAATCTATACGGATACAGTTACAGTTTCGATTGATGTAAAAAAACCTACAAAACCTACTGTTTCTTTCTTGAAAGATGGAAATGATGCTAGTGAGTCTGTAAAGTTATATATTAAATCTGGAGATAATGGAAAAGCGGAAGATGATACAGTTAAATATAGAATCTATAAAAATAGAATTAATGAAACTGAAGAATATCAAGACACTCCTCCAAATCTGATTCTAGAAGTTGATACAACTTTAGCAGAAGAGGGAATTGACTCAATTTGTAAAGACTCAAAATTTACAGGTAATAATCTGAATTATGTTGAGTTAGTTATTGTCAGCTTAGATAATAATATTACATCTCAAGCAAACTTCTCGGATATGACTAGAATTAATTTCTTGCCTTTACAAAGTGTTCATTATTTAGTTAATGATTCAAATAACTCAAATAAAACTGATAAACCTAATTATTATGATGCTGAATGTGTAAATCATACTGATACTTTAGGTAGTAGCGGAATTGGTATCAGAGCTTTGGTTGATGGTAAAATTGTAAAATTAGCTTATAGACCTTTAGGTACAACAACTTCAACAGCAATTCCTTTCAATATTTTTGTGTCTATTCCGTCAAACGAAACTAAATCAATAGCTAAAGTTTATTACAAAGAGCAATATGTTGGCAAGAATTTCTTTATTTATTACGACCAAAAAATATATAAAGGTGTTTTCCTTGATGAGGTAACTCACAACGATTATAACAATGACAAAAAACCTTTTGTTCTGACTCTCGTTTCTACAAGCGGTCAGCAAATTGGTGAGTAATATTTTGATAATAAGAAGGAGTCAAAAATGCTAACAGCAATCACAGCTTTACTTATTACTTCCCTCGTGGGGGGAGTGTTTGGGTCGGTGGCTACATACACATATATGGATGCCTCAAAAGGTAAATATTGCGACAGAATGAGTGATAATGTTGAATCAGATGAAGAGTTTTATTCAGAAGAAGAACAACAGGATATTGAATCTGAAAATACTTTTTCTGAAGAGGCTGACGAAAACGAGGATTATTAAGAATGAAAAATCTTTTTAGATTTGTAAATATTCTGATATTTTCTCTATTTTTCTTTTCAGGTTGTAATGTTACAGATAAAATTAATGAAGAAATTTTAGATATTCAACCTAATGAAGATAATGCAAATTCTTCATCAGTAAATAAAAAATCAGATGAAACTAACGGTTCTAAAAATAAGCCATCAGATATTTTAGAGGGAAATACTTCAATAATTACTGGTGGAACAAATTGCGATACTGGAACTCATTACGATACAGAAACAGAAAAATGTGAATTAGATTCAAATAGTTCAAATATTAATTCAAATATGTGTGGAATAGGCACTCATTTAGAAAATAGTAAATGTGTTGTCAATTCAGATGACTATACAAATACAGTTTGTCAAACTGGATTTACTTTAATAAGTGGTCAATGTGTTTCAGACAATTTAGAAGTTGTTGCTATTGACGAATTTAATTTATCTATTCTTGAATCTAAAAAAGAGGATAGAAAATCGATAGATATTACAATGGGAAAAAATGATAAAAGAACTATTACTATTCGTTCAAATCCAAAACAAACTGATGTTACTAATAAAATAGAATTTACTCAACTGACAAATAATAATGTTGTAACTCCATATCTATTTCTTGATGGAGCTCCACGAGTTGATAAAGATTTTGATTTTACTTTTAAGGTAACTTCAAAGGAATTAATAGGAAAAGATGAGTTTCAATTAACTTTACGAAATACTCAAGGTTTTACAGATAGTGTTTTTGTAAATGTTGAAATTGTTGATCAAATCAGTTTATCGGGAGTTCGTAAAACTTATACGACAGTAACTGAGGGCGAACCGATTAATATCGTTATTAAAGCTACAAATATTTTTAATAATCCATTAAAATTTGCAATTATAGATAAAGATATTATTAGATCAGAGGGTAAATTAATTTTAACTCAAAGCGGACTATCAACTTTTTTATCAAATACAAAAGATGGCATAGAATTTAAATTCTCCGTTAAAGGTTTAAAAGATGATAAACGAGATATTGAAATTACAGTTTCGGATACAACAACAGGAACTGTTAAGAGTATATATTTAACTATTGAATCTGTTCGGAGAAATACAAGATTTTATGCTGATTTATATGAATGTGGTGAAGCATATAATAAAAACTATGAAATCACAAATGATATAAATACTCCTGAAGACCAAGATGGATTATATAGTGCAGATAATACAATTTTCTTAAAATCACTAGTTCAAATGGATTATGATATTGCAAATAAATTCTCAAAAGTTATTGTATTTCACCCAACAAATGGAGATCAATATACTTACGGTTCTTATGGCAAAGAATATATTACAAACTTAGATACGGGTAGAATTATTGCCGTTGTGTATTTTGCAAAACATCTGCAAGGATTGAAATATTATGTAAAATATTACAATGAAGATAAAAATACTGTTGTATGTGAAAAAAGACGATTCGGTTATATTGATGCAATAACTGAACAGCCAAATGTCTTAGAAAATCTCAATATTCCAAACCTTACCGATAAACCAAACGGACCTGACGGATTATAAAATGAACAAAATACAAATTCTAACTTTCCTGATTTTTCTGAATCCATTATTTGGACACGAATTCAATGTAAAAACAAGCGAAGAACTTTATTTAGCTTTAAAGAGTTCAGAAAATAATGAGGAAGATGACACAATTATTTTATCAAAGGGTCGCTATGTCGCAACTGCAGAACACAAATTTGAATATAAATCAAAAGAAGATTTTGATATTATATTGGAATCAGAAGAGGGACTAAGACAAAGTGATGTTGTAATTGATGGAAATAAATTATCGTCAGTTCTTCTCTTTGAAAATAGTCATCATAAAATCATAGTTAGTATTTGTAGATTAACAATAAATAATGGTAAGACCCGAAATGTCGGTGCTGGGGTTTTGATGAAAAATTCTGGTGAATTAAATTTGGATAGAGTTACCATAGCTTTTAATGAAGCAACATATGACGGTGCGGGAGTTTATGCTCTCGGAACTGTCATCGTCAATGAATCCATTATTGCAAGAAACGAATCTTTAAGAGGGGTTGGAGGCGGACTTTTTACAGGAAAAAATGCGATTGTTAAATTATCAAATATTTCCTACAATAAAACCTACAAACACGGCGGGGCAATTTTTAGTACAAAAACAGCTCTTATTAAGGATTCCACTCTTTCATTTAACGAAAGTAGTTACGGCGGGGCTTTCTACGGATTGACCAAAATCAAAATTACAAATTCAATCTTTTCAAACAATCAAGCAAAATATGACGGCGGAGCAATTAAAGCTGAAATTGTAAATTTTATTGATGGAAATATTTCAAATAATCAAGCAAAAAATTATGGTGGTGCAATTTTTGCAACTCGAGTAGATATTAAAAATTCTGATATTAATAATAATAGTGCAAAATATGGCGGTGCAATTTCGGCTGAAAATGTACAAATCAAAAATAGCTCTTTCAATAAAAATATCGCAGATTATAGCGGTGGAGTTGTAAAAGCAAATAATATTATTGTGCGAGATAGTGAATTTATTGAAAACGGAAGCCACAGAACAGGCGGAAGTTTGGATTCAAATCAAGTCATTATTTCAAATAGTGTTTTGAAAGGTAATCGAAGCGGAAAAGGTGGGGCAATTTCAAGTAAAAAAATCACTTTGACCAATTCTGACCTGATAGATAATCGAGCTTTAATTAGTGGTGGAGCTTTAAAAGGCTATAAAATTAAAGTTCGATATTCTACGATTTGTAAAAACCGAGCTGAACAGTTTGGCGGTGCAATCGACGGTGTAAATATCGTAATTACAAACTCAAACATCTCAAAAAATAAAAGCTATAAAGGTGGTGGAATTTATTCAAATCACACTGCAAAATTAAGTTTAACAAACTCTTTTATGTATCACAACACAGCATCTTACGGCGGAGCAATTTTTGGAAATGTAAAAATGTTCAACTCTTTAATAATTAATAATTATGCTGACGGAATGACGATTTATGGAAAGGGAACTTTGATAAATAATGTTATCAAGAATTTCACCGCCCCAAATTTGATTTCAAAAGAAATATTTATGACTGGTGATTTAAAACTTGAAAATAATTACCTAAATATGAGTAATGTTTTCAACTATAAACTTTACAAATTACGAAGACACGGTAATTTGCCTTTAAAAAGAATCCCAAATCCTGATAATTTATCTTCTGTGTTTGGTCAGCATTCTCATATTTCAGAAATTGGCTTGAATCCTGAGTTAAATGGAAAATGTAAAGATATTTTTAATGTAAAAGAAGCCTATAAATCTCTTTTAGAAAGTGCTGAAATTGACCAAAACAAAACTAAGAACCAAGAGTTAATTGGTCAAATGAAACGAACTGATAGAAGTACAAAACGAGGTTCTTTACTTGCAGATATTAGCGATTTAATGGTTGAGGGCGAACAAAAAATATTTAATGAATTATATTTAGTAATTATAGTTAGAAATGGAAAATATAAAGTAAAAGAATATTATATTGATTTTGATGAAGGCAGAGGATTTGAAAAAATCAAAAGCAATACTGTAACTCATCGTTTTCATAATGCTGGAATTAAAGATATAAAAGTCAAAATTATAGATTCTGAAAAAAATGTTGTAACAAAAGAGTTTGCAATCGATATTTACGACCTTTCTCAAGATGAATTTAAGAAGCTCTTAGAAGATAAAGATGCTCGAAGTTACCTTGAACAAATTAGTAAAGGTGTTTTAAATGTAGCTGAAAATCAAAAAGGTTCAAAATATAGTTCGGCGGTTGAGCTTTTTAATACGGAACAAAATGGTGACGGTTTATCTACGAAATATGGCAAACTTCTAAAAGAATTAAATTCAGAATCGGCTTCTTCAAATGAGTTTAATATGTCCAAAATGGTTAAATTTAATAATGGTGTAAATGAAGTTAAAGAATATATTCTCAGCAATTTAGAAGAATTTAATCTTGTGACAAAAGAGGACTCAAAAACTGCTATTGTAAATGCTCGAAGCTATATTTTAGAGAATCCAAAAGATTTTAACTTAACAAGTTTTAAAAATTATCAAGAAATTTTAATAGATATTCAAGAGCAGATTTTCACTCATTTAGATGAGTATAATTTGACATTTAAAAGAGATGTGACCGTAGCTTTTGAAGAAGGAAAAGAAAAAGTTATTAAAAATCCAAAAGCATTTAATTTAATGAGTATGTCAGATTTACAAGGTGAAATGCAAAAATTGACAACTAAAATTAAAGCAAATCCATCAAAATATGGAATAAAAGTAACGAAAAAAGTTTTGGATAATCTAGACCAAGGCTGGTCTCTTTTAGGTACTCTTGCTGAAATAAAAGATATTTCTATTTTTGCTGACTTTAAAATTATATGGATTTTTGCTGATGGCGAATTCAAAGGATATAGCTCATCTCCAGATGTTCGACGAAAAATTCGTAATGCTAAATTTAGTATTTTTAATAATGTTCCTAAAAATGCTGGAATTTGGTTATATAAATAATTTTTTGTCAAATCTCTAATTATAAAATCGTAATCTTGTAAGAATTTAGCTATTCTTACATTATGAGATTAAATAAATATATAGCACACAATAGCATTCACTCAAGAAGAGAAGCAGACAGATTAATTTTCGAGGGCAAAGTTATGGTAAATGGACAAGTTGCCAAAACTCCCGCAATCGATGTAGATAGCGATTTCAAAATCGTGGTAAATGGTAGATACTTAAAAAAACGAGAAGACTACACAATCTTAGTTTATAACAAACCAAAAGGGGAACTTGTTACAAAAAGTGACCCAAAAGGTAGAAAAACTATTTTTCACTCGTTACCAACAAAATATAGAGGATTTTCACCCGTCGGCAGATTAGATTATGCAAGTGAGGGAGTTTTAATTTTAAGCGATGCAATAGATATTGTAGATAAATTGATGACAAGTAATCTTGAGCGAGTTTATAAAATTAAAGTTTCTGGTGCAATTACCCAAAGAGTAATTCAAGCTATGGGTAAAGGTGTTGAAATCCAAAGCTCAAATAAAGGTGGTCACGAATATTCTCAAATTGACAATATGAGCATTCCTCCTTTCAACTGGTTCAAAGTTCTAAAAAGCGGTCGTAATTTCTCAACCTTAAAGGTAAGTATTAGCGAGGGTAAAAACCGCGAACTACGAAGATTTTTTGGTGAGTTTGATTTAAATGTTTTAGACTTAAAACGAGTGAGTTACGGATTTATTAATTTAAATGCTTTGCCAACAGGAAAAAAGAGATTTCTTTCAACTGAAGAATACGATATGTTGCGGGAATTTATACAAGCTAAGTAAATTAAATTAAGGTTTTGAAAGAACTTATCTCGAATTCATTATTTTATAAGAAATAGTTCTATTCAAACCTCGATTTAGTAGATTCCTATAATTTATCATAGAATTATTGGTATAATCCGCAAAAAATATTAAGGATAAAGATGTCTGAACTTTTTACATTTTTCGGTTTAGTTTCTCACGACCATTATTGGATTTTTCTAACTCATCTATTTTTAGTTGTAGGGATTGTAATCTTTATGGCAAATCGAGCTATGCAATTACGAAGAGTTCCAACAGGTATGCAAAATGCAATGGAAGCATTTTTAGGTGGTGTTCTATCTATGGGAAAAGACACAATCGGCAAAGAAGATGCTAGAACTTATATTCCTTTAGTTGCGACTTTAGGTCTTTTTGTAGTTGTTGCAAATATGATTGGAATCATTCCAGGATTTGAAGCTCCATCAAGTATGTTAGATTTTACTCTAGCTTTAGCAATCGCTATTTTTGTATATTACAATTATGAAGGAATCAGAAGAAACGGAGTAATTAAATATTTTGCTCACTTTTCAGGTCCAGTTTGGTGGTTAGCTTGGTTGATGTTCCCAATTGAAATTATTTCGCATATTTCAAGAATTATCTCTTTATCTTTCCGACTTTTTGGAAATATTAAAGGTGATGACCTTTTCTTAGCTGTAATTTTAATGTTAGCTCCATATTTTGCACCGCTTCCAGCTTATGCTCTTTTAACATTTTCGGGACTTTTACAAGGTTTTATCATTATGATTTTAACTTATGTATATTTAGCTGGAGCTGTTCATATTAGCGAAGACCACTAATTTTCTATGAAAAACACTAAACTTGAAAAAGTTTTAAATCTCCTTTTGGGGATTTGTTGGTCCTTGCTAACTTTTGGCACGGGCTTTGTTTTTCTGATAACTATTTTTTCAACCTCTTTTTCTATCGTCGTAATTTCAACCTTTATAATGTTTTTTGTATCTGCTATTTTAGTTGTCTTTTTAGAAAATATAAAATTACAAATTGAAAATGCTCATAAAACTCAAGAGCTTTTAGACTTTATTAAAATGGAGAAAAATATTGAAAAATAAATATTTTGAAGATGCCTACCTTTTTTTATTAATTGCTACTTTTGGAATATCTCTTTTTATCGGAATAATTGTCGCTCCCACAATTTTTGGTAGTGAATTATCTTTTGCCGATGAGGTTTTAACAAAATTTCAAGAGGGGCTTTTAATGACTACAATTTTTGTAAAATTTAATTATCTTTTGAATTTTGTAATCGTAACAATTATCACTTTTGAAATAATAAATTATAAAAATGGAATTTGGGATAAATTTACATTTTCTGCTATTTTTATATTTATTTCAACTGCCCTACTTTTCACAAATTATTACACTCCACAAATTCTAGAATTACAATCTCTTGAAAATACAGAGGGTAAAATTTTTGAAAATCTTCATTTTGCAAGTGAGTTAGATTTTAAAATATTCACTTTTGCACTTCTATTTTTAATAATTAGAAAGTTGAAACTTCTCTAATTATGACAAACTCTACTATTTCGTATAGTTAGCTTTTTCTTTTCTTTAAATTTTAAAAAATGAAACTATTTTTGATAAAATAAGTAAATGTTAATTAAAGAAAAAGTTTGTAAATGATTATAAAATATAATGGAATAAATAGGGACGGCGAAAAAGTCTCTGGTAGAATTGAGGCATTAGATTTAGAGGAAGGCAAAAGACGACTAAAAGCTAAGGGGATTTTTTATGATAAAGTTTCCGAAGCTTCGCAATCTTTTGTTCAGCAACTCTCAAAGTTACGGGCGACTCAAATTCCCGTCAAAAAGTTATCAAATTTAAGTAGGAATCTTTCAATTTATCTAAAATCATCAATTCCAATTTTACAGGCGATAAAGTTGGCAAAGTCTCAAACTGAAGAAACAAAAATGTTAGATTTTTTAACTTCAATTGAAACAATGTTAGATGAGGGTCAGAGTTTCCATCAAGCGATAGAATCTCAAACCGCTTTAGTTTTGCCAAGTTTTTATAAACAATCTATAAAAATTGCCGAGGAAAATGGAGTTTTGGGAACAGTTTTAGGTGAAATGGCAACTTTCCTACTTTCTCAAGATAGGCTTTCAAAACAGATTTCAAAAGCTATGATTTACCCAATGTTTATTATTGGAATTTCGGTTGTGATGGTTTCGATAATGCTAACTTTGGTTGTTCCAAAAATTACTGGAATGTTTGTCCAAATGAAACAGGAAGTTCCAGAATTGACACAATTTGTAATTGATTCAGGCGATTTTATGGGAAATTATTGGCTTCATATTTCAGTGATTTTATTGATAGTTTTTTCATCTTTTTCAACCGCGATGAAAACCTCATCGAAATTTAAATTTTCAGTACATCTTTTTTTATTGAAAGTTCCATTTCTTGGGCGGGTAATTCAAACTTCTGAATTGACTCGATTTGCTTATATTTCATCGGTTCTTTTAGAATCTGGTGTAACTTTTGTTCATACGATTCGACTTGCGGGAAATACTTTAAATAATGTAGTTTTGCAAGAAAAAATGCTCAATGCTTCAAAGCAGGTTGTCGAGGGGAAAAAATTCTCTCAATCTTTGGTAAATGATGGACGGTTCAAAATTGACAGGTCATTTATTCAGGCTATCGCTTTAGGCGAGGAGACAAGTGAAGTTTCAGCAATTTTAGATAATCTTGCATCACTTTACCAAGAGGAGAATCAAGATGCGATTGACCTGTTTTTATCTTTGCTTGAACCAATTTTAATGCTTTTCGTCGGAACAACTATCGGGGTAATTGTAACCGCAATGCTTTTACCAATTTTTTCACTCAATTTAGGAGGAATGTAGAAAATGAGATTTTTACTCGCAGTTATTTTATTTTCTCAAATGCTATTTAGTTTAAATGAAATTAAAAGTACAAACTGGAATAAAGATAAGTTTATTGTTACTTTTGAAGAAAACATAAAACAAGATAATTTGACTCATTGGTATTTTTATCACAAAGGGTCAAAAAAATATAAATATATCTATGATATTAAGCATATTAAAATCAGAAAACCAATTATTTTAAAAGAAAAGAAATTTGTAGATACGATTGTAATCGGACAGTATAAAATTGATAAATTACGAATATCTTTTAGAAATAATAAAGAGCTTGACTTTAATTACAAAGTTATTAAAAATAGAATTATTTTTGATTTTCACAAAGCTTCAAAAAGTGTAGCAAAAACTAAAATTCATAAAGAATCGACACCTGCAAAAAAAACATATCTTCAAGATAATCAAAAACGAATTATTGTAATTGATGCAGGACACGGCGGAAAAGATGGCGGTGCAGTTTATAAAAAAAATAAAGCTGTTGAAAAAGTGATTGCTTTAAATACTGCTTTATATACAAAAGAATATCTTGAGCAAATGGGCTACACTGTTTTTATGACTCGGGAAACTGATGTTTTTATCAAACTTATTAACAGAACAAAATTTGCTAATAAAAAAAATGCTGACCTTTTTATTTCAATTCATGTGAATTCTTTACCAAAAAAGGGGAATTTCACTAAGAAAAATGGAATTGAAACCTATTTCCTTTCTCCTGCTAAAAGTGAAAGGGCAAAACGAATCTCTGCCAAAGAAAATTACCACGATTTTGATAGAACAAGTAAAGCTGGGAAGAATGCAATTCTGTCTATTTCAACAAAAGCTAAAATTATGCAATCTCATAAATTAGCTATCGACATTCAAAATAATGTAATTCACAGACTTCAAAAATACTATTATCACATTAGAAATAATGGTGTGAAATCTGCTCCTTTCTGGGTTTTGGTAGGTGCTCAAATGCCGTCAATTCTTTTAGAAATTGGATATATTACAGGAAATTATGATGGCAAACGGTTGTTAGACAGATTGTATAAAAAGAGACTGGCAAAAGGAATAGCTAACGGAGTTGATGAATATTTTCAAAAAAACTAGATTTTGGTTAAAATTTGTCATAAAAAAGATATATATTGAAAGATGTAGAATTTACAATTTTTGATTTGGAGTGGGTTACAAGAAGAGATAGAAAGTCTTTCATAGTAGAAATTGGTGCAATTAAATTTAGGAATGGTGAAATTACAGGGCGGTTTAATAAATTATTACAGTATTTAAAGCCGATTGACCCAGTCATAGTTGAATTAACGGGCATTACAAATCAGATGTTAAAATTTGGAGCAAATAGAGAAAAAACAATTTTAGAGTTTCTGCTTTTTATTGAAAACACTGTTTTGGTTGCTCACGATATTAAAAATGATATGATTGTTTTAAATGCTGAATCTGAACGATTAGGTTTGCTAGTTCCAAATCCTAATATTTGCACTTTGAAGCTATCTGAACAGATGTTCTTAATTGAGAAATATAATCTTCAGGCGGTTGCAAAATTCTTAGGTGTTAAGACTTTAGGCAAACATCGAGCATTTAAAGATGCCACAATTCTTTATGAAATTTTTATGAAAATGCTACTCAACCTACCAAAAAACATAGATACTGTTCAGGAAATGATAAATCTTAATAAAGGAAGAAAAAAATTGATTAAAAGTGAATTTGACCTCATCAAACTTGACACATCTAAAAGCTATGTAGGTTTTTTTGATGGAGCATCTGCGGGAAATCCAGGAAAAATGGGAAGTGGTTTTGTTATCTTTGATGAAAACAAAAAACCAGTTATCGAAGGTGCAGAGTATATCGGAGTTGGTACAAATAATGAAGCCGAATATCAGGCGGTAATTTCTCTTTTACAATTTGCCGTTCAACATAAAATCGAAAATTTAGCAGTTTTTGGAGACTCTAAACTTGTTATTAAACAAATTTTAGGCGAGTGGAAAGTGAAAGCTGAAAACTTAAAACCTTATGTTAGAGAAGCTCAAAAGCTGACTGCTCAAATTCCCAATATAGTTATGGAATGGATTCCAAGAGAGCAAAATACTTATGCTGATAGACTTTCAAAAAAGGGAGTTGATGCAGAATAGTATTTACTATTTTACACTTCTTTTTGCTTTTATTAGTCCGCTTTCACGAGCGGGAATAGTTTTCACTTCTGTCACTTTGATTCTTTTATGGATTTTTGAAAAGGGGTGGGTGGAAAAATGGAATCAATTAAAATCGTGTAAAGTTTTTCAGGCTTTTGGAATTTTTATAATCTACAATTTTATCTCTCTCATTTGGACAGATGAGGTTTTAGACTCTTTTAAATATATTTTAAAATATTGGTATTTAATTACGGCTTTTGTAATTTTTACATCATTTCCAAAAGAAAAGAGTGGAGAAATTATTAAATTCTTTATTTTGGGAATGTTGGTCAGTGAAATTCTTTCGTATGGAATCTTATTTGAGTTTTGGACAATGAAGCACGGCACTGTTTCTGACCCAACCCCTTTTATGAACCATTTAGATTATAGTATTTTTCTTGCTTTTACCTCAATCCTACTTTTAATTAAAGTTCTTTATTCTGACGATATTCGCAATAAAATTATGTATTCTCTATTTTTCCTTACAGTTTCTGGGAATCTTTTTGTAACTGCGGGACGAAGTGGGCAACTAGCTTTTTTTGTAACTCTGCCAATTATTCTATTTATATTTTTTAATAAAAAAGTTTTGAAATCATTATTTATTATCTTTGTAACTATTGGAATTATGTTGATTTTTCCAATGCTCTTAAGTGATACTTTTAAAAATAGAGTTTTAAATGTCAAAACAGATTTTGATAAATTATTTATTGAAAAGAGTTATAATTCATCGCTTGGAAATAGAATCGGAGCTTGGGAAGTCGCCTCTGATATTGCCAAAGACAATCCTATTTTAGGTGTTGGAAACCAAGATAATATTATAGAACTTCAAAGAATTACCACTGAAAAACCTCATCTACAACCTTTGAATTGGTATCCACATTTTCACAACCAATATTTACAAATCTCAACAGCTTTGGGAATTCTAGGAATATTAATATTTATATATATATTTGTCCAAATAGGAAAATTAAAGCAGAATCAAGAAAATATTTATTTAATAAAAACAGCTTTTATCTCAATTTTCTTGGTCGGATTTATTGCTGAACCATTTTTACATAAGCAATTCACAATGGCACTTTTTTCTATAATTTTAGGTTATATTTTAATAAATAAAAATTCTGATAATATTAGAAAAAATAATTTGGAGATGTAAATGTTAAGTTTGAAAGTTGATTCAGAAACAAAAAGTATAAAAATTGAGATGATGTTAAAGGGTGAGACAAAAAGTTTAGAGGTTGAAATTAAAAAATATCAGATTATAAAAGATATGGATAAAGTTTTTATCGAAATTGAGGAGCTTGAAACAAATCGAGAATGGTTAAATATTGTAATTGATACATATTTACATAATAAAAAGATTGAAGTTCCTCAAAAATTTGTACCTCTACTTGATATTGCTTTATAAAAAATAAGTTAGAAAGATGAAGCATCTCAATAATTATATTCTGAAAATTCTATCTCAAAGCTTTTTTTCAATATTTGTACCGCTTTTTGTAATTGCATCGGTGGTCTTTTTGATTCGAGTTTCGAGTATCACATCAGTTATTGAAATAAATATTTATGAGATGTTCAAGCTCTACCTTTTTATTTTACCCGACTTGCTTTTTTATACTCTACCTTTATCTTTTTTTATAGGTGGGGTTGTAACTTTCAATAAACTATCTTTCAATTCTGAAATGGTAGTTATTTTTTCTTTAGGAGTGCCTCCAGCATATTTATTAAAGATTATAGGAAAAATTGCTATATTTTTGACTGCCTTTCTACTTTTCGATTCTATGATTATGATTCCACACACAAAACAGATGTATAAAGAATTTGTGAGATATAAACAACAAGAAGCTGTTTTGAATATTAAAGCCACAGAGTTTGGTCAGAAATTTGGTGAATGGTCTATTTTTATAGAATCTATTTCAGATAATAAGCAGGAAAAACTTTATAATAATATTGCTCTTTTTTATAAAAACAGTTCTGAAGAAAAATTTATTGTTGCAGAAAGTGCTTTGATAAAAACATCAAACGGAATGGTTAAACTATATTTACAGAATGGTTCAATTTTTTCATATAATAAAGAAAAAATAACGAAAGTCTTTTTTCAAAAGATGAAACTAAATGATATTACGACAATTAAAAATTTTCAATATAAAAACAGTTGGGAATATTTTTTATACTCTTTAGAAAATCAAAAAAGGCGATTGAAACTTATCTCAAATATTCTTCTATCTTTATTGCCGATAATGTCAATTTTTCTAATTTTATCAATCGGAATTCAAAATATGCGGTATGGAAAAAGTATCACAAATTTATTTATTGCCCTTTCTATTTTAAGTTATTATTTAACAACTTTCTATTTTTCTAAAAGTTTAGATTTTGGAGCTTTACTAATAATTCCAATTTGGTTTTTTGTCACTTGGCAAATATATAGGTATCGAATCTACCTTAGATATTAATTTTACCTACTTTAATTAGCTATTTTTAGCCAGTCTCAAATATTTATCTAAAGTTATAGTTAATTTACGATAACCTTAATCTAAGATTAAAAGAATAATTGGTATAATCGCGAAAAATTTATGGAGTAAGCAGATGTTAGATATTAATCCTATACTTCTCGTAATTACTCTTGCAACTTTTATCTTTTTAGTTGGATATTTAAATCAGGTGCTTTACAAACCTCTTCTTAAATATATGGACGAAAGAGATGAATCTTTAAAGAGTGATAGAGATTCTGTAAGTCAGAATTATGCTGAGATTGATGCTTTAAACGAAGAAGCAGAAACAGTTCTATCCATTGCAAGAAAGGAGGCTACCTCTTCAAAAGAAGCGATTTTATCTGAAACAAAAGAAAAGATTGCGAAGATGGTAGAGGAGAAGAAGAAAGAATTCTCCAATAATTACCAACAGTTCCTTGATAGCTTAGGTAACGAACGAGTTTCTCTTAAAAATCGTCTTTTGGCTGATTCTTTATCTATTGAATCTGCTCTTAGAGATAGATTTACCTCAATTTAAAGGGAAAACAATGTTTAAAATTGGAACTATTTTAGCTTTACTTTCAATATCAGTTTTTGCATCTGAACACGGTGGAGATACAGATATTGTTCAAAGAACTTTTAACTTTGTAGTTTTTGCGGGTATTGTCTATTATTTAGTAGCTGAACCTTTGAAAAGTTTTCTTACAGGGCGAACACTCTCTATTGAAAATGAAATTAAGCAAAATGCGACTAAAATAGCGGAAGTTCAACAGCACAAAGAGGAAGCTGAAAAGAAACTTGCTCAAGCAAAACGACAAGCTGGTATTATTATTTCTGATGCTAAGAAAGAGGCAACAATTATTTCTGATAAAATGGTGAAAATGGCGGAGCAAGATATTGTAATGCTAGGAAAACAACAATCAGATTTAGAATCTCTTGCGGAATCTAAAATGGTAAAATCAGTGGTAGATGAGGTTATAAAAGATATTATTAAAAATAGTAATATTGGACTTGACCAAGATTCTTTAACCAAAACTCTTTTAACAAAGGTTTCATAATGAGTCTATTAGCTAAAAGATATGTGAAAGCTTTAATCGAAGAGCAAAATATTGAAAAAGTAACTGAATTTCTAGGAATTTTTTCAGCTTTAGCTTCTCAATTTTCAGATAAAAAATTTGTAACTATTGTTACTTCGACTTTAACTTTAAAAAGTGATAAAGAAGAGATTCTTTTGGGTTCTTTAGGTGAAGTTTCAAGCGAATTAGCAAATTTTATGAAACTTTTAATTGAAAAAAGACGAGTTTCTGAAATTCCTGCAATTACGGAAGAATTGAGATTGCAAGTTGCAAACTTACAAAATAGGTTTCAAGGCAGAATTCTTTCCTCAAATAGTGTAAGTATTGAAAACTTGCAAACTATCGCTACTGGATTAAGCTCCAAATTAGGTAAAAATATTATTTTAACTGCTGAAAAAAGTGAAATTAATGGTTTAAAAGTTGTTATCGACGATTTAAATATTAATATTACACTTTCAAAAAGCAGAATAGAATCTGATATGATTAACCATATTTTAAAAGCTATATAAAAATTAAATTCTGAAAGGAGTTCGTGTGGCAAAAATTCAAGCTGATGAAATTAGCTCTATTATTAAACAGAGAATCGCTAATTTTGAGTTAGATGTTGATATTAACGAAACGGGAAAAATTGTATCTTTGGCGGATAATATCGCTAAAGTTTATGGTCTTACAAATGTAATGGCTGGTGAAATGGTTGAGTTTGAAGATGGTACTAAAGGTATGGCTTTAAACTTAGAGGAAGATTCTGTTGGTATCGTTATTTTAGGTAGCGGTTCGCATTTAAGAGAGGGTTCATCTGTAAAAAGATTAAACAAACTTTTAAAAGTTCCAACAGGAGAAGCTCTTAAAGGTAGAGTTGTAAATGCTCTTGGAGACCCTATCGACGGTAAAGGTGCATTGGAAAATGTTACTTATAAATTCGTTGAGGAAAAAGCTCCTGGAATTATGGCTAGAAAATCAGTTCACGAACCTTTGGCTACTGGAATTAAAGCAATTGATGCTCTTGTTCCAATTGGTCGAGGTCAAAGAGAACTTATTATCGGTGATAGACAAACAGGTAAAACTACTATTGCAATTGATGCAATAATCAACCAAAAAGGTCGAGGTGTTAGCTGTATTTATGTTTCTATCGGTCAGAAAAAATCTACAACTGCTCAAATTATGAAAAGACTTGAAGATGCGGGTGCTATGGATTATACAACTATCGTTGTTGCTTCTGCTGCTGAATCTGCTGCTCTTCAATTCCTTGCTCCTTATACTGCTGTAACAATGGGCGAATATTATAGAGATAATGCACAACACGGTTTAATCGTTTATGATGATTTATCTAAACACGCAGTTGCTTATCGAGAAATGTCTCTTATTCTTAGAAGACCTCCAGGTCGAGAAGCATTCCCAGGTGATGTTTTCTATCTGCATTCTAGATTATTAGAGAGAGCTGCGAAAGTTAATGATGAATTGGGTGCGGGTTCTTTAACTGCTTTACCAATCGTTGAAACTCAAGCAGGTGATGTTGCGGCTTATGTTCCAACAAATGTTATCTCTATTACTGATGGACAAATCTTCTTAGAAACTGACCTATTTAATTCAGGTGTTAGACCAGCAATTAATGTTGGTATTTCTGTTTCAAGAGTTGGTGGAGCTGCTCAAATTAAAGCTACTAAACAAGTTGCGGGAACTTTAAGACTTGACCTTGCTCAATATCGAGAATTACAAGCATTTGCACAATTTGCTTCTGATTTAGATGAGTCTTCAAGAAAACAACTTGAAAGAGGACAAAGAATGGTAGAAGTTTTAAAACAACCACCATATTCTCCACTTTCACCAGAGCAACAAGTTGTAATTATTCAAGCGGGTAATTTAGGTTATTTAGATGATTTAGACCCTAAAGATGTTCGTAAATTTGAAAATGACCTGTATCCATTTATTGAAGCGAAATATCCTCAAATTTTTGAGAATATCGACAAAGATAAAAAGATTACAAATGAAACTGCTGAACTAATTACAAAAGCTTTCGACGAGTTTAAAGTTAGTTTTTCTGCTTAATTAAGGATATTTAAATGGCGAACTTAAAAGATATTCAGAGAAAAATTAAGAGTGTTTCTGGAACTCAGAAAACCACTCGAGCTATGAAACTCGTATCAACTGCAAAACTTCGCCGTGCTGAAGAGTTAGCTAAAAAATCTAGCCTCTATGCTACGAAGCTTAATGAAGTTATCAATCGAATTGCTAACAATATTGAGTCTTCAAAAGAGGGAGGAATTGAAAGTTTATATTTTGATTCTTCAAAAGATGTTAAGAGAATCGCTATTCTTTTTGTAACTGCGGATAAAGGTTTGTGTGGAGGTTTCAATACTCAAACTATTAAAGCGGTTAGCAAATTAGCTAAAGATTACGAGTCCAAAGGAGTTGTAGTCGATTTTCACGCAGTTGGAAAAAAAGGAATTGAATTCTTTAAATATAATGGAAGAGAAGTTAAAAGCTCTGAAATTGGTTTGAGTTCAGCTCCAAATTATGAGAAAGCTATAAGTTTTATCTCTAATGTTGTTGATGATTTTACAAACAAGAAAGTTGAGAAAATCTATTTAATTCATAACGGTTATAAAAATATTATTACCCAAGAATTAAAAGTTACTCAACTTTTACCTGTTAAAGTTGAAAAACTTGAAAAATCTGATAACTCAACTTTAGAGATTGAGGCTTATAACGAGGAAGTTGTTCTTGAAACACTTCTCAAAAAATATGTTGAATATAATATGTATTATTCTCTTATCGATTCTTTAGCTGCTGAACACAGTGCTAGAATGCAAGCAATGGATGCTGCAACTAACAATGCTAAAGAAATGGTAAAAGCTCTAAATGTTAAATTTAATAAAGCAAGACAAGAATCAATCACTACTGAATTAATTGAAATTATCAGTGGTGTTGAATCTATGAAATAAATTAGGAAAGGTTTAAATGGCTGAAAATATGATTGGTAAAATTGTCCAAGTAATTGGTCCAGTTGTAGATGTCGAGTTTAATGGTTATCTTCCAGCAATTAATGATGCTTTAGAAGTTCATTATACTATTGAAGGACAACAAACTAGACTTGTACTAGAAGTTGCTGCTCACTTAGGTGACGGTAGAGTTAGAACAATTTCAATGGACTTAACAGAGGGTCTTGTTCGTGGTGCTGATGTTACTGCGACTGGCGATTCAATTCAAGTTCCTGTTGGTAAAGAAGTTCTAGGTAGAATTTTCAATGTTATCGGCGATACTATCGATGGTGGCGAACCTGTTGTTGCAGAACAAAAATGGTCAATCCATAGAGAACCTCCTGAATTAGTTGATCAATCAACTGCTACGGAAATGTTTGAAACTGGTATCAAAGTTGTAGATTTACTTGCTCCTTATTCAAAAGGTGGTAAAGTTGGTCTATTCGGTGGTGCGGGTGTTGGTAAAACTGTAATTATTATGGAATTAATCCACAATGTTGCACACGGACACGACGGACTTTCTGTTTTCGCAGGTGTTGGTGAAAGAACTCGAGAGGGTAATGACCTTTACTACGAAATGAAAGATTCAAATGTTCTTGACAAAGTTGCTTTATGCTACGGTCAAATGAACGAACCTCCTGGAGCTAGAAATAGAATTGCCTTAACTGGTATTACTATGGCTGAATACTTTAGAGATAAAATGGGCTTAGATGTTCTTATGTTTATCGATAATATTTTCAGATTCGCTCAATCAGGTTCTGAAATGTCAGCACTTTTAGGAAGAATTCCATCTGCCGTAGGTTACCAACCAACTCTATCAAGAGAAATGGGAGCTTTACAAGAAAGAATCACTTCAACTAAAAACGGTTCAATTACATCTGTTCAAGCTGTATATGTTCCTGCTGATGATTTAACTGACCCTGCTCCAGCTTCTGTATTTGCTCACCTTGATGCAACAACTGTTCTTAACAGAAAAATTGCTGAAAAGGGTATTTATCCTGCAGTTGATCCTTTGGATTCAACTTCAAGATTGCTTGACCCTGAAATTGTTGGTCAAGAGCATTACGATGTAGCTACGGGAGTTCAACAAACTCTTCAAAAGTATAAAGACTTACAAGATATTATCGCAATTCTTGGTATGGACGAACTTTCTGAAGATGATAAAGCTGTTGTTGAAAGAGCTAGAAAAATTGAAAAATTCCTTTCTCAACCTTTTCATGTTGCTAAAGTCTTTACAGGTGCTGACGGTAAATATGTTTCTCTTGCAGATACTATTTCTGGATTCAAAGGCATTCTTGAAGGCAAATATGATAACTTACCAGAAAATGCATTTTATATGGTAGGAAATATTGGCGAAGCTATTGCTAAGGCTGAAAAGAAATAATTAATTCACGGGCTACCTCATCGTAGCCCAAATGGAGAATATATATGGAAAACAGTCTAAATTTAGAAATTATCACTCCTGACGGTTTGATTTTTTCTGGAAAAGTTAAAGATGTTCTTTTACCTGGAGAAGAGGGTGAGTTTGGGATTCTTCCTGAACACGTTTCTCTTTTCACACTGCTAAGCGGTGGGGTAATTGAATTTACAAAAGAAGACGGAAACATTGATGCCGTTGTAATTAGCTCTGGAAATGTTACTTTAGCTGATGGCGGTGTTATCGCTTTAGTTGAGGGTGCTATTCCACTTGATAAAAATAGTGAAATTGCTAGTTCTCTTGAAAATATCAAAGAACTTTTAAAAGATGTCGCTGATTCTCAGCATATCCTAGCTTCAGTTGAAGCGAAGTTAAGTTAATATGATAGATATGCTTCTCAACTTTTTTGAGGAGAGTAGCTCAATAACAATTTTTGTTGTTGGGGTGCTAAGTATCTATTTTATAGCTACAAATTGGCTATTTATTATGCGATACATTACTCTCAAAAACTCAATTATAAACGAAGATCAAGCTTTTCACTCTGTTCTAAGTGAGAACGAAAGAGTTTCCCAATACTCTTTTATTCATCGATATGTTACGGTTAAAAATCCTAACGAAGATATTATAAGTGAAAATCTACTTAAACTTATTAAATATACAATTACCAAAGAAGCTACAAAAGGCTTAAGTATTTTAAGTATTATCGCCTCAACTTCTCCATTTATCGGACTGTTTGGAACTGTCGTCTCAATCTTAGATACTTTTGGAACTTTAGGAGATTCAGAATTAGGTGCAATTTCTGTAATTGCTCAAGGAGTTAGTGAAGCCCTGATTGCAACAGCTGTTGGAATTTTTGTCGCAACTTTTGCCTATACTTATCATCAAATCTTAAAAAGAAAAGCTTACGAACTTGTAGAACTTATTTCAATGCAAAGCGAACTGATTCTATTAGGAAATAAGAAACCTGAAAATATAAATATGAATGAGCAACCAAATGTTTGATTGGGACGAACAACCTGAACTGAACATAACACCTCTTGTAGATGTTATGCTTGTTCTCCTTTCTATTTTGATGGTAACCGCTCCGACTATGGTTTATCAAGAAATGGTTCAACTACCTCAAGGTTCAAAAGAGCAACCTTTGAAAAAAACTTACACAATAGAAATTACAATCACAAAAGATAGAAATATCTTTATTAAAAAAACTAAATACGGGTTTGATACTTTTTCTGATGACTTTATACTTTATTCGCAAAACATCACCAAAGATACTCCAATTGTAATAAATGCAGATGAGAGAATTCTTTACAAAGATGTAATGGCAGTTTTGAGAAGTGTAAAAATCGCAGGATTTACACAAGTATCACTTTCTACAAATGGCTAACAATGATACAAGGCTTTTTTATTTAAGCGGTCTTTTTTCAATAGGTTTTTTTCTTGTAATCATATTTTCAACTTTGACCTATGTTTATCATAAAGATAGGGTTTTGAAAATCAAAACAAAAAAAACATCTATTCAAATTTCTCTTATCGATACTCCAAAGAAAACGATAAAAGCAAAACCTCAAGTGATTCCAATTAAAAAAATAGTAACTCCTAAACCTAAGAAAATAGATGTTCCAAAAAAGAATCAACAAAAACCACAACCTAAACCTCAAATCAAAGTTCCAACAACTCCATCTTTTGGCTCACTCTTTTCAAATATTGACACATCAAAATTTAAACAAGATGAGGTTATCGAAACTTCTAAGCCTAGAGTTTCAAATGAAGCTATAAATCGATTGAAAAATAAAATTGTGAAAACTAAATTACCAGTTTATCGGCAAGATGAAAATGTAACAAAAATTGTTGCTGATAATCTTGAGAGAACATATCAATATAAACAGCAAGAATCTATTCGAGTGGATTATCGAGAGTTAGAGATTCAGAGTTCATCTTTAGATGGTTCAGACCAAGGAACTTATGATAAATTCTATTCTCAGATTAAATCATTTTTATATAATAAATGGTATCCGTCTGAAAATGTTGCAGGAAATAGTGCGATTGTGAGATTTATATTAAATAAAAATTCTATTTTAGAGCATTATAAAATTGTGACACGAGGCAAAAATGAAGATTTTAATATTGAATTAATTCAATATCTCGAATCTATAAAAGGGACTTTAATTACAGTTGATTTAACAGATAGAGTTTCATTTGAGGTTAAATTCAGAGCGAAGGAATAAAAATTATCGAGTCCAAACTCGACAACTTTACTGACTAAGTTTTGAAGTTGTTCTAACACAAATGATATGATTCTTTTGGTCTTTATTATTACGGTAATTACCACCTTCAAAGAAATTTACAGACCAAGCTTCGTCTGAAGCTACTGTACTTTGTTTTTCTGTTCCTCTTTTTGGATGTTCAGAATAAGGTTCTACTTCAGTAGCACTCCAATACCAAGTTTCAAGTTGCCTATTCATAATTCCTGACAATGGCTTTTTAACAAAGACTTTACCATTTTTAGATATTAGTCGAACTTTCTTCCAAGCTTCTCGAGCATTAAATTTAGAACTTTTTGCTCTATAATCAAAAAGGTGAATACTGCCTAAAGTTAATAACTCATCAATAGTAGGAACTCTCCATCTATTTGAATTGGAGTAAAAAGTTCTATTTAATGATTTTGCATAGTCTAAAGCTTCATTATAATTATATAATCTTTCAAAATTGCTTTGAGTCTTCACTTCCCAGATTAATTTAGTTTCAGGGTCTTGCCACTCTTTTGGTACTTTAGTTTGTCTGAATATATTTATTATTTCAGTATCATCGATATTATCTATTTGATAATCTTCATCAATATTCATTTCAATTTGTTGTAATTTTGGCTTGGGAGTAATATTATCATTACTTAACAAACCAAATAGGTTACTTATATTTTTAATATTGACATCTTTTTTCTCAATATCAAGCTCCCAAGTAAATCCACTATCAAGATGAGTTAAGTCTAATTGATTTTTTTTATCTAAGTTTTCTATCATTTGATAGCTAAGTGTTTTAGTAGAATCGCCTATTTTCGATTGTTGTTTTTTGCTATCTTTTTCTCCAAAGATACAAATTCCAAATAACATATATTCAAACCTTTTATTTATATTAAATTAATAAATAATTATACGATAATAATCATAGTTTTTAGAAATGATTATTTTTACAATAATTATAAACTTTTCTTGTTTGAACAATTCTAGCAAATATATTAATTTTGGTATTTGTATGCTTTGCCAAATATCGGATAATTTTTAAGTTTCTAGAGGGAAAAGTAAAAAGAAATTGATATTCTTCTCCGCTACAAACTTTCTGTTTTGGAATTTTTTTTAATAATTTATACCCGACTTTACTGCTATTTGCAATATGATTTAGTTCAGAAAATAGACCATCTGAAATATCTAAACCTGAATTTATAAATTTAGATACTAAAAAGATATATTTTTTTGCTAGAATTGGTTTGATAAATGTAGATTTTCTTAGAATTTTTCTATTATTTAATAGTTTTTCTAAATCTCTTTTTGTTGAGCCTAAATTCCCTGTAAAAGCTATGAAATCTCCAACTTTTGCACCACTTCTTAAAATTGGTTTGCCTCTTAATTTTCCTATAACAGTTACAGAAATATCAAGTTTGCTATTTGCAATTGTGTCACCTCCGACAATTTCAATGTCAAAATTTTTTTCAGCTCGTTTAAAACCTTTTGCTAAAAGTTGTAAATCAGATTTTGAAAATGATTTTGGAATTGCGACTGTCAAAAGTGCGAATTTTGGAACTGCATTCATCGAATAAATATCAGAAATATTGACCGCCACAGATTTATAAGCGATTTCGTCAAGGGAAAACCAATCTAATTTGAAGTGTATATTTTCAAAAAATGCATCTTGAACAAACACTTGATTTTTGATGACAGCTCCATCATCTCCAATATATTTACTTGGAAATTGACTGATAAAATATGATTCTAGACTTTGTTTCAAAACATATCTTGATAAGTATATTTATCCAAGTCTATAAAAATATTATTATCTTCTTGTTGAAATCTTTCATCTTGACTTTTTTTACACCGCTTGAAAATTTTCTTTCTCTCTTTTTTTGTAATACCTAAATTAATAAGGTATTCAGAAAGTTCAACTTTTTGTCTGATTTTCTGTTTTTTCAAAGGGATTTGAAGCAAAAGGTCTTGATTTTTTTGTTCTAAAACTCTGATATACTCTTGAAGCTCACTAATTTTACTTTCTAGATTTTGTTTTTCATCGACCACTTCAATAGTTTCGTTGATAATTTTTCCAGAATCATTATCAATTATATATTTTCTGCCATTCTGAATCTTTGAATCAATTTTACCTGTTCTAATATATTTATATATTGTGCTATTACTTAAATTTTCTTTGTCCGCATATTCTTTAACTGTTAATAATTTTTCCATAACCGTATTATATTAGAAAAATATGCCAAGTGCCTAAGAAAAATAAATATTGCTTATTAACCAAAAAATTGCCGAAACTCTTTAAATATATTTGAATCAGTATAAAGTTTGAAAGTTTGCACATTATTTTTTTTCATATTCTGCAAAATAATTTTATCGTGAGCTTCTAAATTTTTCTGATAATTTTGAGAATTTGAGAAATTTCCTTCGAGAACATTTCCATTTTCACTATCAACTAAAGATAGTTCGCCCAAAGTTTCGGGATTTTCCTCTAATTTGTCTCTTACAATTATAGAAATGACTTCGCTATGTTTTCCAAGATATTTAAAATCTAATGGAGTATAAAAATCTGAAATGACAAAAATTAGGCTTCTTTTTTTTACCTTTTTTATAAGGGTATCGATAATAAACTGGGGTTCAACTTTTTTATTGACAGAATCAAATTCTAGAATGCTTTCAACAACTTTCTCAACTCCGAAACTCTTTTTTGTAGGTTTATGAAATTGAACTTGTGAATCTCCAAAAATATATGATGAAAAACTATCCATATTTTTCACTGCTGAAAATCCAATTAAAGATACAATTTCGGCAATAATATCCTGCTTCATTTTTTGAGAACCAAAATAGACTGAACTATTTAGAATTGAAACCGCTACAATATTCAACTCTCTTTCTTCTTGAAAAATTTTTACAAATGGCTTATTTGCTTTTGCTGTAATATTCCAATCGATTTTTCTAATATCGTCGCCAATCTGATATTCCCGCAATTCCACAAAATCATAACCCTCACCTTTAAAAATTGATGGATTATTTCCTATCTTTTCGCTAAAAATATTTTTTCTAGCTTTTAATATAATTTTTCTAGCTTGACTCATATCCAATTTTCCTAATTTAAATTTATGTTAGAATTATATATAAAAATTATTATGAAAGAAAATCTTTAAAATGCTAAACATATTCATATATCTTATAATTCCAATTGTCATCTTTGCAGTAATTTACTACAACAATCCAAATATTTTTAAAATGTTAAATATTTTAAAACTGAAAAAAACTTTAAAAGATGATGCTGAATTAATTCAACTTTATGAAGAAATATTTATCAATACAGGAAATGCTATTGTTGTCACAGATTCTCATAACAAAATTATAAAAGTTAATAATGCTTTTACAAAAATCACTGGATATTCTGTCGATGAGGTTATTGGTCAAAGACCAAGTATTCTTAAATCTGGCAGACAATCTAAAGAGTTCTACAATAATATGTGGAAAACACTTTTTAAAACTGGCTATTGGAATGGTGAAGTTTGGAATAAAAAGAAGTTTGGCGAAATTTATCCTCAATGGCTTTCTATCAGTTTGATTCGTTCAAAAGAAACTGGAAAAGTTATACATTATATTTCAAATTTTTCTGATATTTCAATTATTAAAGAATCTCAAGATGCTCTAGAATATATGGCTCATCACGATGGTCTTACGGGTTTGGTAAATCGTATTTTACTTAAATCTCATTTGGATAATTTTATAAAAACTAGAAAACGAGATAAAAATATTGGAGCTGTTCTATATTTAGATTTAGATAAATTTAAATTTGTAAATGATACTTATGGACACGGAGTCGGGGATACATTACTTCAGAAAGTTTCTGAACGATTAATTAATTCAGTTCGAGATAGTGATATTGTTGGAAGAGTTGGAGGCGATGAATTTATTATTTTGCTTCGAGAAGTTGCTTCAGAGGAAAACATTCAAGTAATTGTAAAAAAGATTATCAAAACAATAGCTTCCCCTTTTAACGATATTGTAGAAGATAAAATATATATCGGCACAAGTATCGGAGTTGCTATTTTTCCTAAGCAATCTGATAATATTGATGAGGTAATCAAGTTTGCAGATATTGCAATGTTTGAAGCCAAAAAACAAGGTAGAAATGGTTTTCAATTCTATTCAAATATTATGAGTGAAGATATGCTTGAAAAAAATTCTATTGAGCGAGATTTGAGAAGTGCAATTTTAAGTAATGAATTTGTTTTACATTACCAACCTCAAGTAGATAGTAAAAAGAAAACAGTTACTTCTGTTGAGGCTTTGATTCGTTGGAAACACCCTAAAATTGGCTTAATGCCTCCTATGAAATTTATTGATATTGCTGAAGAAAGTGAGCTGATAATTGAAATTGGTAAATGGGTTCTATTTCAAGCTTGCTCTCAAATGGTCAAATGGAGAAAAGAAAATGTTTTCATTGAAAAAATGGCTGTCAATATTTCTACGATTCAATTTACAAAAACTGATATGGTTCAAACTGTTAAAGAGATTTTAGAGAAAACTCAATGCGACCCTCATTGGCTTGAAATTGAAATTACAGAAAGTGTTTTGATAGATAATCAAGATGAGATGCTTGATACTTTAACTGCTTTAGGAGAAATTGGAGTTGAATTTGCTATCGATGATTTTGGCACAGGATATTCATCTCTTTCATATTTAAAGCAGTTACCTGTTCATACGATTAAAATCGATAGGTCTTTTATCAAAGAAATTCCATATAATAAAGGTGATATTGCAATTACTAAATCTGTTGTGGCTTTGGGTAAATCATTTAATTATAAAATTGTTGCTGAAGGTGTTGAAACAGAAGAGCAACTAAATTTCTTAAAAAGTTTAAATTGTGATTTAATTCAAGGATTCTACTATGCAAAACCTATGTCAGCATTAGAATTTCAAAAATTTCAAAATTCTCTATAAACACCATATATTATATAAATTTTTCTCTCAGATATATTTGAGAGAACAACCTCAAAAATCTAGTTTTCCACCCAAAATACACCCTGAAACTTAAATTTATATGTTACAAACTTATAAAAATATGTACCCCCTATTTATCGACATTCTATTTATAAATAATACAAAAAAGTCTTAGGTTGCCCTATACAGAGTATCAAAATCTTTTAGGTCTTTTTCAGTAATTTCATATTATTTCTTAAACATTACAATTAATATAAAGACTTGGAGAATTATTATATAT
>Ga0256827_10000298_pt1 | contig 29804 bp, 29 predicted proteins | sample CV84metaG_FD_185977 | JGI IMG/M metagenome (GOLD analysis project Ga0256827, IMG submission 185977) | Hydrothermal vent microbial communities from East Pacific Rise, Pacific Ocean - CV84 | ecosystem: Environmental > Aquatic > Marine > Hydrothermal vents | place: Pacific Ocean: East Pacific Rise...
AATGTTTTCACATAATTTACTTTTTAAGGATATATTATTTCACTAGTATATCACTTTTTGAATTTTTTGAAAAGTTGCGTTTCATTTCTGAATTTAGGTAACCTTAATTAATATGACATATAAAAATATACATATAACTTCAAGTATTTGATGAGTAGATCCATATAGAAATACATTAATTAAAAGTACAGATTCAAATAATTGAAAAAATTCTATCTCTTTTGAAGAAAGAATTTTTCTTTCAATAAAATGAAAATTAGATGAAATAGTTTCACCAAAACAAGTTGCTTGAAATTATAATTATTTATCAGATAAAAATGAAGTTGAACTTAATTGAAAAAAAGACATTGATTTTTGGGCAGAAAATGAAGAAAAAAATATAGGAAATGCTATTATTAACAATGCTAAAAGCACATTAAGATGGCTAACTTGATTATGATATACAAATTATCCAGATCATATTTCTTCTGAAGCTGAAAAAATTATTTTTGCTTATGCAATGAAGACTTGAATTTATTCAGAAGAAGAAATTAATTCAATTAAATTTAATCATTGAGAAGATAAAAATTTTTATATTGAAAAATATTGAACAAATTCACAGAAAGAACTTTTATTAAAATTAAAAGAACTTTGAGAAAGAGAAACTGAAAAGTTAAGAGAATATATAAAAAATAATCCCGAACCAAAATCTTACTTATGAGAATGTTCTTGAACTTGTTGCTAATATATCAAATACCTAAATTATAGATATTTTTTTGTTGATAAAAATTGAAATATATGTATTATAATTTTACTTATTTATTAAAAAGAAAAAAATGATAGAATTTTTTAGAGAATTATTTACATGGAAATGAAGATGGAATAGATTAAAATTTTGGTTGTATCCACTTGTTATGATTATTCCAATGTTTGTATTATTGAGTATTATATGATTTATGTCATTTTCATCATATACTGACCAAGCTAAGGAATCTGTAGTTTTTTCTGATTTAAATAGAATTAGAACTGCAGTACAACTGGAAAGTGCAATGTATAATATTAATTCATTTAAAAATGAAGATAATAGTATTAATTTTATTTCTTTACGAGTAAATCCAGATGATTATAAAAATCCTTTTTCAGAAAAGTTTTGAGAATACAAAATTTTTGTAAAAAATAATATGTACCAAATATATTGAGAAACTCCAAATCAAATTATTATAAAATGAGATTATTCTCCTGAAAATGAAAATGAACCAAAATCATTAGTAGTAATTGATTGAGTTAGAAAGATAAATGGTTTAAAAGAATTATCAAAATGAAATTGAAATGATTCTAATACAATACTACCAATTATAATTTTTCTATTTTATATTTTAATGTTTTATATATCAATTACTTCATATATGAAAAGATTAAGAGATTTAGATAAGAGCCCTTGGATGTCTTTACTTTCACTAGTTCCATTTGCAAATATTTATTTATTAATATTATGTGGTTTCTTTAAATGAACAGTTTGACCAAATAAATATGGGACAGACCCTTTAAATCCAAATATGGAAAAAGTAGATAATATTGAATTATAATATCTATTAAACTCAAGAAAAACAAAATGTAACTAAGAATATTAACAATTATTGTTAATATTTTTTTGTTATTTATTTAAAAAGTAGTATTATAAATAATATATTATTTAAATAATAAAGTTAACAAAATGGCAGAAAAAAAGGTTACATATTTGGCTGATTATAAAGTTCCAGAATATTTGGTGGAAAAAATAAACTTAACTTTTGATATTTTTGATGAATTTACTTTGGTTGAAAATGAAAGTATTTTTTATGGAAATCCTGAAAGTGAAAATGTTTGAGATTTGATATTAGATTGAGATGAAATAAATTTGATTGATGTTTTTTTGGATAATACAAAATTAGAAAAATCAGATTATAAAATAGAAAATGATAAATTAATTATTTTTAAATCAACTATTCTTTCTCCTGAAAGGGGAGAGATGGCTGAAAGCCAGAGAGGGGTTTTAAAAATAATTACAAAAAATAAACCTCATAAAAACACACAATTGATGGGATTATATAAATCAAATTGATTATATTGTACACAATGTGAATCAGAAGGTTTTAGGAGAATCACATATTATTTAGATAGACCTGATGTTTTAACAAAGTTTAGTGTAAAAATAACTGCTGATAAAAATAAAAATCCTATTTTACTTTCTAATTGAAATAAAGTAGATTTTTGAGATTTAGAAGGGAATAGACATTTCACAATTTGGGAAGACCCATTTAATAAGCCTTGTTATTTATTTGCTTTAGTTGCAGGTGATTTAGCAAATATTGAAGATGAATTTGTAACTATGAATGGGAAAAAAGTAAAATTACAAATTTTTACTGAAAAACATAATATAGATAAAACTCCATTTGCAATGGAATCATTAAAAAAATCAATGACTTGGGATGAAGAAAAATTTGGTAGAGAATATGATTTAGATATTTTTATGATTGTTGCTGTTGATGATTTTAATTCAGGTGCAATGGAAAATAAATGATTAAATATTTTTAATTCAAAAGCATGTTTTGCTACAAAAGAAACTGCAACTGATGAAGATTTTAAACGGGTAGAAAGAGTAATTGCACATGAATATTTTCATAATTGGACAGGTGATAGAGTTACTTGTCGTGATTGGTTTCAACTAAGTCTAAAAGAATGATTAACTGTTTATAGAGATCAAGAATTTACAGCTGATATGCATGATAGAACTGTTACAAGAATTCAAAATGTTAAAGCTTTAAGAAATCATCAATTTAAAGAAGATGCTGGTCCAATGGCACATTCAATTAGACCTTCTAGTTTTGAAGAAATTTCTAATTTTTATACAACTACAGTTTATAGTAAATGAGCTGAAATTATTTGAATTTATGAGTCAATTTTATGAAAAGAAGGTTTTAGAAAAGGAATGGATTTATATTTTGAAACTTTTGATGGAAAGGCAGTTACTACTGAAGATTTTTTGTGGGCAATGGAAAAAGCTAATAATAAAGATTTATCTAAAATGCAAAGATGGTATGAACAAGCTGGAACTCCAATAGTTGATATAATTTCAAATTATGATGAAGAAACAAAAGAATATACATTATTTTTTAGACAAACTTGTTCAGAAACACCAGAAACTGATTGACAAAAAAAACCATTTCTAATTCCAATAAAATATTGATTATTAGATAGAGAAACAAAAAAAGAAATAAAAAATTGAACATTTATTTTAGAAGATTATCAAGATAAATTAGTATTTAAAAATATAGAAAATAATCCTATAACTTCTTTTTTAAGAGATTTTTCTGCTCCTGTTAAATTGAATTATGCATATTCTGATGAAAAATTAGAGTTTTTGGCAAAATATGATACTAATGAATTTAATAGATTTGAAGCTTTTCAAGACTATGCTAAAGAAATAATTATTGAAAATTATAATTGTAAAAATATTGGTAAATATAAAATAAAAGAAGAATTTTTAAATATGTTTAAATATATATTAGAAGATAAAAAAATATCAAATTCATTTAAAGCTGAAACTTTAGTTTTACCTAGTATTTGAGAGATTTCAGAAATTATTGAGAAAGATATTGATTTTATTAAAATAGCAGAAATTATTGATTTTTTAGAACATATAATTGCAAATAAATTTGAAGAAGAATTTCTAATTTTATATAAAGAATTAAATAATTCTCAATTATCTTTTACTAAAGATAATTATGATATATGAGTAAAAGCTGTTTGAGATAGAAAATTTAAGAATTTAGCTTTAAAATATTTTACTATTGCTACTAATTCAAACCTTATTGCTTACTCACAATTTGAACAATCAAATAATATGACTGATGAAATGTGAGCATTAGTTTCAATTGTTTTAATTGAAAATGAAGTAAAAGAAAAAGCATTAGAAGAATTTTATAAAAAATGGAAAACTGATAATAATGTTATTGATAAATGGTTTTCTATTCAAGCAATTTCAAATCAAGATGATATTTTTAAAGTATTAAAAAAACTATCTAAAGATAAATTATTTGATATAAAAAATCCAAATAAAGTTAGAAGTTTATATTCAAGTTTTGCTACAAATAATTTAGAAAAGTTTCATTCTAAAGATTGAAAATGATATAAATTAATTGCTGATATTATTATTAAACTAGATAAATTAAATCCAATGATTGCATCAAGACTATCAAAAGTCTTAATTGATTGGAAAAAACTTGATTCTAATAATTCAAAATTAATGAGAACTGAACTTTTTAGAATTAGTTTGGAAGAAAGTTTATCACCTGATTTAGCAGAAGTTATTAAAAAATGATTAAAATAAAGAAAAAGTTAAACTTTTATGGCAATAACTTGCTTTTAATTTTTTTTTAGTATACTTAATCAAAATTAAAAATAATAAATAGTATCATGTGAAAAAAAGATGAACCTGCCCTATGGATATCAATGTCAGATATGATGACTTGACTAATGTTAATTTTTTTACTTATTGCTGTAGCTTTTATGTATCAGATTCAATTAAAGCAAAAAGAAAAAGATAAAATATTAGTAAACTATAATGAATCAAATTTAAAATTATATAATGAACTAAAGAATAGTTTTAGTGATAAAGAAAAAAAGTGGTGAATGAAAATAAATACTGATTTAGAAATTAATTTTAATAAAGATGATATAAATTTTGAAACTGATAGTTATATTATTCATACAAATTTCAAAAACATTCTTAAAGATTTTATTCCTAAATATTTATCAATTATTAATAATAATAAATATAATAATAAAATTAAAGAGATTAAAATTTTATGACATACATGAGAATGTTTAGATTTTGAATATGAAGAATGTTTAATCCTTTCTCAAAGAAGAGCAAATAGTGTTTTAATTTATTTGCAAAAGACAAATGCTTTTAAATCATTAAAACAAGAAGATAAAGATAAACTTAATTTTTGGTTTACTGCAAATTGAATGTGAGACTGAAAACTATTAGATAAAAATTGAGAATATATATATTTTACAAAGAATGAAAAAGATGATAAAAAATCTAGAAGAGTTGAATTTAAAATTATTACTAATAGTGATAGTGTTATAAAAAATATAATTAATAAAAAATAAGATGTTAGAAATAATAAATTTAATGGTAATTGTAGGTGCTGCATTATTAATAATTTATGTAGCTTTTACAAAAAGAGATAAAAATTTAGTAACTGTGATTTGAATATTGTGAACTTTTATTTGAATAATATTAGGTTTACTTGCCTTTAATACTGCAGATATTGAATGAAGTATTTCTACATTATTAAATGGATTAAAAACTGCTTTTTTAACATCTATTTTTTGATTAATAGCTAGTTTAATTTTAGGTTTTTTAGAGACAGATACTCAAGATGATACAAAAGATGATTCTGATTTTTTAAAAGAAATTAGAGATGAATTAAGAAAAGGTAACAATAATAATAGTAATAATAATAGCACTCATAATAATAATGAGAACAAACTCATTTTGGAAGAATTAAAATTACTAAATAAAACAAATAATAATTTAGAAAAATCTTTTCATAGTTTTGCAAAAGATATGTCTGAAAATAATTCAAAAGCACTAGTGGAAGCTATGTGAAAAGTTATGCAAGATTTTAATTCTAAAATCAATAATCAACTTTGAGAAAGTTTTAAAGATTTATCTGGTTGAATAAAAAATTTACTTGTTTGGCAAGAAGAATATAAACAAAATATTGAAACTTCAAATGAAATAATTAATAAATCAGCTATTTCTTTAGAAAACTCAAACAAAGCCTTTGAAAAAATTGTGATGAATTCTCAAAAATTTGATGTAATTGCTCAAAATCTTTCAGGTGAATTATTAGCTTTAAATAAAAGTATTGAAATTCTTCAATCATGATGAAATGAATTCAAAGAAGTATCAAATTCAATAAAAAATATGTCAAATACTTTAATAAGAACAGTTGAAGGATTATCTAAAGTATTTGTTGGAAAAGCAGAATTTATTTTATGAGAAAATGAAAAACAAATGGTTGCAATGCAATCAACATTTGCAAAATTATCAAATAATTTAAGCCAAGTTCACTGAGATGTTTTATTTAATTTGAGAGAAGAAATTGAAAAAGATTCTAAATTTACAAGTAATCAATTTTTAAAAATTCAACAAAGACTTGAACAACAAGTTTCAGATTTAGATAAACAATTATGAGAAGAACTTGAAAAATCACTTCACTCTTTAGGTCAACAATTAACTGGATTATCAGAAAAGTTTGTTTCAGATTACTGAAGTTTAGCTGAAAAGTTAGAAAAACTAGTAAAATAATACATCATATAAATGAAACTACCTGATTTCACAAAACATTCTTGATTAAATGCTTTAAGAAAAAAAATATGAGCAGAATTAAATTTCCTATATAGGCCAAAAAATAAACCTATATGGGATTTAAAAGTGACTGATTTATTAAAAAAATGAGAACTAAGAGATCTAGAATTAAATGAAATTCAAGTAAATGGGGAATATTTATTAGAATATAAGCAAAATAAAGTTTTAGTTTACAGAGATTTACAAATAGAAAGATGATTAGAATGAACCCATCAATTTCATTTTTTCAATTGTGCCACTATAAAAAAATGGAGAGAAGATAAAAAATATGATTGAAAATATATTGCAAATAAATGAGCTATTTTTACAGCAAATATTGAAAGTTACTGAAAAAGTATTCAAAAAAATATATTAATTGATTTAAATGTTTGTAAAAATTGTTTAAAAGAATCTAATTATTATAATTATGAAGATGTTGATTATAATAAGAAAAACTTTATATATAATAATTTTTCTAAAAGAGAATACTTTGAAGCTGTGGATTAAACAAAAACAAAATTGACTTTTATTCTATTTTAATTATTATTTATGTATAATAATTAAAAAAATAAAAAAATGTGATTTCCAAACTGGTCTTCTGACCCAGAATATTTACCTTCATTAGATGAACTATCTGAAATAAAATCTGATCAAAAAACTTGAAATTTTGGTTTTTCAGATTTTATTGCTCATAATCCTTTATGAACCCCTTTTCAAGTTCTTAATGATGAATTTATAAAGTGAATTTCAGAAGAATTATTAAAAATTATAAATAAAGTTTCTTCTAAAAATATAAAAATATTAGAAGTTTGAGCTGGTTCTTGAAGATTATCTTATTTTCTTAAAAAAGAACTAACAATAGAAAATACAAAGAAAAATATAGAGATAATTACAACAGATGATTTATCATGGTTTGAAGATGAAAACACAATATTTGATAATCATGAAATTTACTTAAAAAACAATGAATGAATTTGTGTAGAAAACTTAGATGCTAAAAAAAGTGTTGAAAAATATGAACCAAATATAGTAATATCTTCATGGATGCCAAAAAATAAAGATTGGACATTATTTTTTAAAGATAATAAGAGTATTAATGCTTTCATACTTATTTGAGTTCCTTCTGATTGTTGAACAGAAGAAACATGGAAAGAATGTGATTTATTTAAGCTAAAGATATTAGATATTAAATGAAATATTAGTTGGAGAGATGGACATTTACCATTAACATATTTAACATCTAAAAATTATGATTCTAGCTCTAAGGTAGTTTTATTTGAAAGAAAATAGTTAATTTAATCAAAAATAACAACCAAACCAGAATTTCTAATAATTTCTGGTTTTATTTTTTCTATAAAATCTCTGACTTTATTTCATTTTATAACTATTTTAAAATAAAACTGATTTATTTTTTTAATAGATTTTTTATTAAAAATTATTTCTATATTTTCTTTTTCAGTGTTTTCTAAAACTAATTTATTATTTAATTTTTCCATAAATTCTTCTGCTTTTTTTTCTGAAGAATGTCTATATTCTAATGTTGCAACTTCTCAAAATGGTGGATAGCTAAAAAGTTTTCTTTCTTTTAAAGTTTCTATAAAAAAATCTTTATAATTATCATAAATAATAGATTGGACAATTTCATTATCAGGAATAAAAGACTGAATTATAAAATCAGTTTTTTGTCATACTCTAGCTCATCTTCATAGTAATTGCCTAATATTTATAAAAACATTTTCAACAGTATTATATTTTGGAATTTGTAATTCTTGTTCTAATAAAATTACTCAAACTAGTCATACTTTTTCAAAATTAAAACCTGTAGTTATCATTTTTGTTCAGATAATAATATCTGAATTATTTAATAAATCTAAAGCCTCAACTTTGGACTTTTTAGTTTTCATTGTATCTGTATCGAATCTAAAAATAGACCTCACCCCAGCCCTCTCCTTTGATAGGAGAGGGAGTTTTTTTAGAGAATCTTCAATTTGTTGAGTTCATACTCAAATATTTGATAAATTTACTCCTCCACATTTATCACAAGAAATAGGTATATTTTCTTGATTAGAACATAAATGACAAATAAATTTTGCAGGATATTTATGAATACTCATTGAAATATCACAATTTTTACACTTAAAAAGATACTGACAATCATTACAAATAACTGAACTAAACTGTCATCTTTTATTCAAATATAAAATAACCTTTTCTCATTTAGCAATTACTTCCTCAATTTTAGAAATAAGTGTATTTGAAAGATAAGGATTTATTCTTGATTTATCTAATGATAGATTTACTAATTGCATAAAATTTTATTATTATTTTGTAAAATCAAAAAATAAATGATAAATATCAATGTTTCCTAATCATTTTACCCTTTTATGTTTTGATAAATAAGAATATTTAAAATCTTTTTCTACTTCAAAATATTCTAAATTTTGAATTGTTTTAATATCAGTTGATTTAATTAGCCTATTTTTTACTTTTTTAATTTTTTCTTCTATTTGTCATTCTTTTAAAAATCAAATCATTCCTCAAAAATACATTTTTTCAGAATATTTTCAGGTAATAAAACTCATAATTCAATTAGTTCATTTTCATCAATCAAAAGATTTCTTAGTATCAATATACTTAGCTGTACTATGTGATTTTTTACTAGATGAAATAATTTTACATTCAATTTCTATAATTTTATTTCTATTTTCAGGTCAAAAAGAATAAGGATGAACTAATGCAATATCAATTCTATTATCTTTTTCTAAATTTGGATGTTCAGTATTCCAGAAAAAATATAAACTATTTTTTATTTTTTTTGCTTTTTTTACTAATTTATCTCTTAATTTATTTTCATCATATTCACTAAAATCCTTAATTTTTGAAATCAAAAAATTATAAGCATTTATTAATAATCTATATGCTTCAATTAAATATTTTTTTAATTCAATTGTTTTATTTTCTAAAACAAAATTATTTGCACTATTCATAATTAAATTTTATATTTTAATAAACCTCCTTTTCTGCTTTCATAATTGCTCAAATAAATTCACTTAAATCTGCTTGTCCTATTCATTTATGCCAATTTTTCTTTTGATTATATTTTATAATATAAAAAGAATGTTCATTAAATCATCTTATATCTCTATTTTCATAAAAAGTATCTGTGATTTTATTTTCTCATAAATTAACTAAACCTTTAAATTGTTTCAGAATATCATTATTTTCAATAAATTTTATTTTTTCTTTTCTATCCTCATTAACTACTTTAAAATTCATTCAAATTAAATTTTCATTCACATAAACATCTATTTCAAAATATTTTCAGTTTTTTCAATTCCAAGTATCAGAAAAATAATCTAAATATAATTTTGCATAATTTTCTAAATATTTTTTATCTTTATTTATTTTTAATTCTAATTTATTAAATATTTTTTGAGAATCATTAATTTGAGGAATAATAATATCTTTTGTATAATCAAGTAAATCTTTTTCACTTTCAGAAAATTCAAAACTTTCTAAAACTAAATTATTTAATTTTTTTTCTAATTTTTCTATTTCTTTTACTATTTTATTACAAATTTCTAAATTATTATTTTCTTCTTCATCTAAACTTAATTGTTTTTTTTCTATATTTTTATTAGAATTATATTTATTTAATGTAATATATTTTTCTTGAATTCAATCCACTAAAATTGCTATTTTTTTACTTTCAATAATTGGAAAGTTAATAATATCTTCTTTTATAATAATTTCTCTCTCTATTCACAAATAGCTTCATTGTTGAATTAAATAATAAGTTCAAAATTCTGAATTTAATATAGCTGAAATAGATTTTAATAATATTTTATTTTTCCCATAAACAGTAGTTATTGATTTTGCAAAAACATAATCTTTTTCTGTATAAGTTGAACAAGTTGAAAAATCTTCTAAAAATAATCATTCTTTACATAATATTTTTTCTCATTCATTAAAAAGTTCTTTTTCTCTAGGTCTATGCAAAGTTTTTAAATTAAATTTCTCTAAAATAGAATCTTTTATAAAAAATCTAGTTAAACTATTTTCTTTTTTCTTTGAAACATCTAAAAAAGTTTTTCAAATCAAATAACTTGAATCATTTTTTCATCAACCTCAAACCTGAAATCAAGAACTTGAATTTAATTCATTATTTTTATCTATATTTTCATAATTTTCTTTTAATCTTCTAATTAAATGAAAATCTAAAATATTTCAATATAATAAAATTTTCCAAATATTTATATTTTCATATTTTAAAAAATATTTTTGTTCTACATTTTTTATATCATTTTTTTCAATAACTAATAATTTTAATTTTTTCAGAAAAATATTTTTCTTTATTGAAATATGTTTAACAATATTTTTTTCTGAATTATCATCTAATTTAAAAAATCATAAAAAAGTTGGAGCTATTGCTCAAGAAAAAATTTCTTTTCTTACTGGTGATAATTCTAAAATTTCAGTTAAAGCAAATTTTTCTAACCAAAATTTTCTAAAATTATTTGCTTTATAATTATATAAAATACTTGTTGAAGGTAAAACTAGAGCAATTTTAGTCTTTTTTATTATAAAATCTTTTAATCTTAAAATAAAAGTTTGAGCTATTTGCTTATTAGAAATAATATCTTTTCAATTATTTTTAATATATTCCAAATGTTTTTCTTCATTATTACTTCTCCAAGGTGGATTTCAAAGCACAAAATCAATATCAGTATTTTTTATTTTTTTATTAAATTCTTTATTTAAATCAAAAAAGTCTGAATGAAATAAGTTTTTATTTAATAAAGTTGGAAATTTAAATTGAGTAATATCTTTTGGATTAATATAATCAAGCATTGTTAAACATAATGAAAAAATTGTCACATTTATCGCTTGTCTATTTAAATCTACTCAAAAAATATTATCCTGTACAATATCTTTTAATTTTTTCACCTTTTCAGAAATTTCTAATTTTTCTAATTTCTCTTTATTTTTTTCAATAATTTGTCTCAAACTTTCAACTAAAAAAATTCAAGAACCACAAGATGGATCAAAAATTCTACACTCATTATTATTTTCTAAATGCTTTTTTACAGTTTTATTTATAATATAATCAACTAGAAAAGAAGGTGTATAAAAAGCACTAGTTTCATCTTGTATATCTCCCATAAATTGTTCATAAATTTCACTTATTAATTCAATAGGAATTATTTTAAAATCATATAAATTAAAAAGTGATTTTTGAATATTTTTATTTTCTGAAATTTTATCTCAGTTAAATAAAGAAAATAAAATTTCTAAATGTTCTTTTTTTATTTCTTCTTTTTCATCAATTCAATCTTTTTCTAAAGTTAAAACTGGAAATAAATCTCAATTAAAAGTTTTCTTTAAATATTCAAAATATTTATATAATTTTTCTTTTTCTAAAATTAATTTAGCAAATTCATTTTTATCTTTAAAATAATTTTGAAAATCTTCATTAACTGTCACTTGCCTATCAACTAAATATCTTGAAAACAATAATCTTCAAATAACATTTGTACTAATTTCTGATATTTTATTTTTTTCTAAATTATTATCCTCTAATAGTTTTTCTTCCAAAATATCTTTAGCATTTTCTAAATTCTTTAATAATTCTTTATCTACTTTATTTTTTGAATCAAATTTTTCATCTTCCCATAATTTTCAAGACAATAAATTAATTAGTGAATATTTTTCTATTTTTAAATTATTTAATAATTTTATTTTCTGTTTTTCTTCTATAGTTTTAAAAACTCTTTTTTCTGTATCAAAATTAAATCAATTAAAGATTTCTAAAATTCAATCTTTTATTACAAAAATAATTGGACTTCACTTTAAATTCCAAATTTTTGAATAAATTTCTTTTTCATCTATTTTTTTTTCTGAAAAATCAAAAAAATATGCAATAATATTATTTTCTTGCACTAAAAAATAATCAGGATTAATTTCTTCTAATCCTTTTTGTAATCTAGTTGGAATACTCTCTTTCCAATTGGATTTTTCTGATATTTCAAATAAATATCTGCTATTTAAAATTTTTAATTTTTCTAAAAGATTTTTCATAAAAATATTTATTTAAAATAAAAGTAAGTAAATCAATTTTTAATAAAAAAAGATAAATAATATATCTCTAAATATAATATTTTTTATTAATTTGTCCAATAAAAATATTAAAGATAATATGTATAATGTACAATATAAATAAAAAACTATCAAAAATTTGCAATAATAAAAAAAGTATAATACAATACTCCTAGATACATAATACTTCAGCAAGGTTTACTCCTTTAACCTACTGAAAGTTATGTATCTTTTTTTTGCAAAAAAAATAATTATTAATAATATAAGGAAAACCAATAAAACAACAGAATGCTTCAGCTTTCTGTAATTTAAAAACAACTTTTTATACTTTTAAATTAAAAAATAAAATTATGTCTATTTGATTACTAGCCCTACTTGATGATATAGCAATGTTAGCTGATGATGCTGCTACAATGACAAAAGTTTCTATAACTAAAACAGCAGGAATACTTTGAGATGATTTGGCTGTAAATGCCAAACAAGCATCTGATTTTTCTGCTTCAAGAGAAATTCCTGTTTTAATAAAAATTACAAAATGAGCATTATTAAATAAAATAATTATTTTGCCTTTTGCTTTTTTATTAACAGCTTTTGCTCCAACTTGGGTTATTCCAACAATCCTTGTTTTTGGTTGATTTTATTTAGCTTTTGAGTGAGTTGAAAAAATTCATGAATTAATTTTAGAAAAGATTTTTCATACAAAACATAATGATGAAGAAAAAGAAGTTGTAATGACTGAAGAACAAAAAATAAAATCTGCAGTTTTTACAGATTTTATTCTTTCAATTGAGATTATAATGATTGCTCTTTCAACTGTTTTGGAACACTCACTTCTAATACAAATAATTGTTGCATCAATAGTTGCAATAGTTGCCACTTTTTGAGTTTATTGAATAGTTGCCTTAATTATTAGATTAGATGATATTTGATTTTATTTTGTAAATAAAAAAAGCCAATTATCTAAAAAGTTCTGAAATTTTTTAGTAGCTTCTCTACCTATAATAATTAAAGTTCTAGCAGTTGTATGAACTTGGGCAATGCTTCTTGTTGCAGGTTGAATATTCACTCACAACATAAGTATAATTCACCATTTCTATGAAATGATAAATTATATTCCATCTATTATTTTTGACACAATACTTTGATTTTTAGCCTGATATATTTTAGTAGCGGGGTTTATGATTTGAAGAAAATTATTTAAGAAAAAACTCTAGAAAATTAAAATCTTTTAGAGTTTTTTATTTTTATTTACCAAAGGAATTTTTATTGTAAATTCTGTTCAATTTTCTAAATTTTCTACTGAAATTTCTCATCACATTGTTTCCATATGTTTATCTGCATCTGCAAGTCAAATTCAAGTTCAATTTCAATCTGTTTTTCATTTTATAAAAATATTATTTATATCTCATCAAATTTTAGATATATCAATTCAAGTTCAATTATCTGAAATTTGTAAAACTAAAAATCAGTTTTCTTCAGATATATTAATATTTATAGTATCTGCATTTCAGTGTTTTTTTGCATTTATCAAAATATTTGATAATAAAATATCTAAATATCATTCTACTATTTCAATATTTCAATTTATATTTTTATCATAATTTATATTAATATTTCCAATATGTTCATTTTTATTTTTATGAAATTTTACTACTTTCTCTAAAAAAGGTTCTAAATCATCTTGAATATTAATCTTTTTATTAATTTGTTTTCAGCTTATTAATAAACAATACTCTAAAAAGTTTTTTATTTTATAAAACAAATCTGGTATTAAATAATCTAAATTATTAACATTATTATCTTGTAAAGTTTTAATATTTATTAATGAATTTATAGGTTCTCATAAATCATGTCTTGAAAAACATGAAAATACATTATTAAGATAGTCACTTAAATTTTCTAAAAAAACTATATCTATATCTTGAATTTCAGATTGTTTATTAATATCTACCAAAAAGTTTCATAGTTGTCATTGAATTTCTACAATTTGAAAAATATTAAAATTTGTTTTATCAGAAATATCAATCTGTGTACCTAATTCTTCATGAGATGTATTTTCTAAAGATTTCATAATCTATTTTATTATTTTCTACTTTTAGAATATCATATGTTTATTTTAAAGTCAAAAAAAGTATCTGAATTTCTTTTAATATTGCAAGATATTTTTTTCTAGTTATAATAAAACCAAATTACAGGCAAGGTGTATTTAGCCCCTTTATATTATTAACAAAAAAACTGATGCTGTTTAAAGATTTAAATTTAATAGATCCAATACTTAAAGCACTTGAAAAAAAGTGATATAAAAATCCTACTCCAATACAGGAAAAATCAATTCCTCATATTTTAAAATGAAAAGATTTACTAGGTGCTGCTCAAACTTGAACAGGGAAAACTGCTGCTTTTGCTATTCCTACTTTACAGCTTTTAGCTAGAGAAAGTAAACTTGAAAATAGATGAAGAACAATCAAAACTTTAGTTTTGACTCCAACTAGAGAACTTGCTATACAGATTGAAGAAAATTTTACTGAATATTCAGAAAATCTAAATATCAAAAATATGGTACTTTTTGGTTGAGTAAAACAAGGTGCTCAAGTTAGAAAATTAAAATCATGAGTTGATATTTTAATTGCAACTCCTGGGAGATTGTTAGATTTGATGCAACAATGATATATCAATCTAAAACATGTTGAAATATTTATTTTGGATGAAGCAGATAGAATGTTGGATATGTGATTTATAAATGATGTAAAAAAAGTTTTAAAAGAGCTTCCTGCTAAAAAACAAACTTTGTTTTTCTCTGCAACTATGCCAAAAGAAATAGATACCTTAGCTAGTAGTATCTTGAAAAATCCTATAAAAGTAGAAGTTACTCCAGTTTCTAGTACAGCTGACAAAGTTAAACAAAAAGTTTATTTTGTAACTAAATCAAGTAAAATTAATCTTTTAATAGATATTCTACAAGATACAAAAATCACATCAGTTTTAGTTTTTACAAGAACAAAACATTGAGCTGACAAAGTTGTTAAATTACTTGAAAAAGTAAATATTATAGCTCAAGCAATTCACTGAAATAAATCTCAAAATGCAAGACAAAGAGCATTAACTAACTTTAAATCAGGGGAAACAAGAGTTTTAATTGCAACTGATATTGCAGCAAGATGAATTGATATTGATGAATTATCTTATGTTATAAATTATGATTTATCAAATGAACCTGAAACTTATGTTCATAGAATTTGAAGAACAGGTAGAGCAGGAAACAGCTGATTAGCAATAACATTTTGTGACCAAGAAGAATATAGTTATTTAAAAGATGTTCAAAAATTAATCTGAAAAAAAATAGATGTAGAAGAAAATCATCCATTTGTTTTAGAAATAGATGTAAATGCAAAACCAGTTAAAAAAACACAAAATTCAAGAAATAGGAATAGAAGAACTATGAGAGAATGAGGGAAAAGACCTGCTGTTGCAAACAGAAAAAGAGATGCAAGAAGAAAGAAAAATAAGAGAAAAAGCTAGAAAATTTAATTTTCTAGCTTTTTTTAAAACATTCCTAAACTCATAATTCCACCTGCCATATTTACAAATTTATACATTGGTAATTGTGGAGCAAGTTGTCCTTGAATATATCAACTTGAACCTCCTGAATGACAATAAAGAGCAAAAACTGTTCATTCTGGTTTATTTTCTGGAGCAAAAAGTTCATTAGAAATTTGAACTGAATCCTCAAGTGGATGCCCAATCATATCAACTAAAACTATTTTATCTCACAATAGTTTTTTTTGTTTTTCATATTCATCCCAAGTCCAAGATTCAAGCCCATTATTTCTCCCACCAATCATACAAGCATTTGAATCATATTGATCTGTAATTCACATATTTTTAAAATATTAATTTTTAAATAAAATCAAAGGGTTGAAACCCTCTGTTAACTGTAAGATATATTATAGATTTTTTTTTATTTGCAAGATTTTTGTAAAATATATATTTTACTTTTTATATTTTATTAATATACTTTTAAAAAATATACTTAATATAGTTAAAAAATGATTTTTAGAAAATCCAGAAAAATATTTATACACATTGATTGTGATAGTTTTTTTGCTGAATGTGAAATTTTAAAAAATCCTAAACTAAAAGGGAAGTATGTTTTAGTATGAACTGAAATTGTAACTGCTTGTAATTATAAATGTAAAGATTTATGAATAAAAGTTACAATGCCAGTTTGGCAAGCAAAAGATATTTTGTGAGATAAAGCTATTTTTTTAGAATGAGATTATAATTTTTATTCACATATTTCAAATAAAATGATGGAATATTTAAGAGAAAATACACTAAAAACAGAGCCATTTTCAATAGATGAAGCATTTTGTGAAATTACAGGATTACCAGAATTATATAACATTTCACTTGAAGATTATATCAAAAAACTCCAAAAAGATGTAGCAAAACACATTTGAATCCCAGTAAGTATTTGAGTAAGTACAACCAGAATAAAAGCAAAGATTTTTTCAAAACTCAATAAACCAAACTGATACTATATAGATCTCTGAGAATCCAAAGAACTATATAAACTTTTACCACTTTCCATTGTCCCATTCATCTGAAAATCTAAACAAGAATTTTTAAAATATAAATGCAAAAATGTTTATGATTTCATAAAATCAGGATTTTTTTATCTCAAAAAAAGTTTATGAAAGACTTCTACAGATTTATGGCTAGAATTATCAGGAGTAAATGCTTTTGTTGTTAGAAAAAATCCAGAATCCAAATCCATGAGCAGATGAAGAAGTTTCAACAAAAATATCACAAATAACAAAGAATTCTTACACAAACAATTAATAGAAAATTTTAACTATTTATTCCAAGAATTTTCAGGGAAAAATTATAAATGCAACAAAGTTTCAATATTTTTCAGAGACAAAGAAAAAGAAACCCACACCCATAATTACTGCTGAACCAAAAAAGTTTTTGAAAGACAAGAACTTTTAAAAGTAGTAGAATATTTATTTTCAAAAAATTATTCTACACAAATGTTATGTAGAAGCACAGGAGTAGTCTTTGCCTGACTAGAAAAAAATATAAACATTCAACTAAATATTTTTAAAAACTTAAACAAACAGCAAAACTCCAATAAACAACTTTTTTCAGTAATTAATCAAATAAATTCTAAATATAATTCAAATAAAATTAGTTTTGGGACTGATTTGTTAGGAAAGGAGTTTGGTAGTAAGTTGGGGATTAGGAAATAGAGGATTTCTGTTACAAAGTATTATTATGCACTCTAAAATCTTCTATTTATTATCAACTCCTTTTTCTATATCAATAGAAGCACTTGTAGGATTATCATCAAAATGATTTTGTTTAAATAGTAATTCTATATTATCATTTTTATTTATTTTCCAATTTAATCTTGAAATAGACATTAAAGTTTTAGCATTCTCTATTTCTGTTCCAGTAAGTAATTCAATATATTTAATTTTTGATACTTCTTCTTTATTTTTTAAACTTATAATAATTTTTTTACCCCCAACAATACTTGAAAAAGTTTTAAAATTATTTTGAATATTTATAGGTTTTCCATAATCAATTTTTATAAAAGCATTAGAGATAAGTAGCTCAGGTTTTACAATTTTATCAAGTAAAATTCCTTCTTCAAATCTAATAGCATTTGCTTCTTCTTCACTATCAGCATAAACAGTAATTATATTACCTTTTTTTGTAGTATATGAAACTTTATATATATTAATTTTAGAAAAGATTTCTCTAATTAATTTTTTTTCTTTTTCTAATAAGCCATGCTCTTCTTCAATAATCTGATTAATTAGATTTTCTTTTTCTTCACTTTCTACTATAAAATTATTATCTTTTTTTGAGATTGAACTACCACAACCTACTAAGATAAATAGTAGCAATAAAGAAACAATAAACCATATTTTTTTCATAAAACTATTTTTTTAAAATTAAATAACCAAGTTATACTACCATAGTGTAATCATAATATTTATAAATTCAATACAATTCTTATGATTTTTAACTAAAAAAGTTTCAAAAATGAAATAAAAGAAAAATAAATTTTCTGCTTTAAAAAAAGCTAGAAAATTATTTTCTAGCTTTTTTTCTTGTCTTCAATTTGTCAACAGAGGGCTTTAGCTCTTTGAAAATCTAAATAATACTTTTTTTCTTGCAATTTTTAATATATCTATATAGTAGATATATTAATTGATAAAATAGAATTTATGACAAATAAAATTACAAATCTTATTTCTTCATTTGAGGAGATAAAACAAGTAGAAAATGATATTGAATTTTGGAGTGCAAGAGATTTGCAGAAGTTGCTTTGATATAGTGAATGGAGAAATTTTGAAAATGCTATTAGAAAAGCAATGATTTCTTGTGAAGAGGCTTTAAGTAAAGTAAAAGAACACTTTGTTAGTATCAACAAAGTGTTAGTTGTTTGAAATTGAGCTAGTCAAAATATAAAAGATTATAGTCTTTCAAGGTATGCTTGTTATCTGATTGCTCAAAATTGAGACCCAAAAAAGCAAGAAATTGCTTTTGCTCAGGCATATTTTGCTGTGCAGACTAGAAAACAGGAAATAATTGAACAAAAACTTGTGGATTTGGATAGGTTGAGGGCTAGAAAAAAACTTACTTTGACTGAAAAAGAATTTCAGGAATTGGCTTTTGAAAGATGAGTTGATGGTGCTTGAATTGGGAGAATTAGGAGTAAGTGAGATAAAGTTTTGTTTTGATGAAATTCAACTCAAGATATGAAAAATAAACTTTGAGTAAAATCTTGACCATTGGCTGATGTTTTACCAACAGTTACTTTGAAGGCAAAAGATTTGGCTACTGAAGTTACAAATCATAATATGAAACATAAATGAGTTTATTGAGAAAACAATATTAGTGATGAACATATAAAAAATAATTCTTGAGTTAGAAAATATTTAGAAGAAAGTTGAATAAAACCTGAAGAACTCCCAGCTTTAGAAGATTTGAAAAAAATTGAGAGAAAAATAAAAAAAGATATTAAAAAACTAAAAAGTTAATTAAAGATTATGACAAATAAAAATTTAACATTGTTTGAATGAAAAAAGATTAGGAGAGTTTATGATGAAGAAAAAGAAACTTGGTTTTTTTCTTTGATTGATGTAATTGCAGCTTTAACTGAACAAAGTGATTATAAAAAGGCTCAAAGTTATTGGACTACTTTAAAAAATAGACTGAAAAAAGAATGAAGTGAGGTTGTCACAAATTGTGACAAACTGAAATTAATGGCTTCTGATGGGAAAAAATATAAAACAGATGTAGCTGATATAGAAACAATATTAAGACTTATTCAATCAGTTCCAAGTAAAAAAGCTGAACCTATAAAAATGTGGTTGGCAAAAGTTTGAAATGAAAGAATGCAGGAAATTACAGATCCAGAAAAATCTATAGATAGAGCTAGAGAAAATTGGCAAAAATTGTGAAGAAGTGATAAATGGATTAGTTGAAGAATGTCAGGGCAGGAAACAAGAAATAAACTTACTGATTATTGGTCTGAAAATGGGATTGAGAAATGAATGGAATTTACTATTCTTACAAATATAATTCATAGTGAATGGACTTGAATGTCTGTAAAAGAACATAAAAATTTAAAAAATCTTAAATCTCAAAATTTAAGAGATCATATGACAGAAGCAGAGTTGATTTTTACAAGTTTAGCAGAATTATCAACAAGACAAATTGCTGAAACTACAAATTCAAAATGAATGAAAGAAAATAAACTTTCTGCTAAAAAATGATGAAATATTGCAAAAAATGCAAGAAAAGAATTAGAAGACAAAACTTGAAAAAATTTAATAAGTTGAGAAAGTTTTTTAAAAGATATTAAAAAATAAAAAGCTAGAAAATAATTATTTTCTAGCTTTTTTTCTATCTTCAGTTTTACTTCTAACATAAAGTCCTTGAACTTGAACTCTTGCCCATTCTGTTTTTCTTAAAAACTTTAGACTTGAGTTTAAGCTTGGATTATTTGCAAAACAATTAATTCTAAATCTTTCATCTAAATCCTTAAATCAATATTTTTCAATTAAGTGTTCTAAAATAGCTTTTAAAGTTACTCCATGTAACATTTCATGATCTACATTTCCTTGTGATATTTCCATAATTTTTTGTTTATAAATGGTATTCCCACGGAGAATTGAACTCCGGTTACTGCCTTGAGAAGGCAGAGTCCTAACCACTAGACGATGGGAACTTATAAAAAAGGTGTAGGGTATGCAGGCCTGCATACCCTACACCTTTAAATTTTATTGAATTATGCAATTTTAGCAGCAACTTCTGCTTTAGTCATTCCATCAATATCTGATGTTATTCAACATTGTCTTGCTGTACCTTGTGCAATTTTCATAGCACCTGCTAAATCTTTAGCATTTAAATCAGGCATTTTTTCTTCAGCAATTTCTTTAACTTGTTGTAAAGTTAAATGAGCAACTTTATCTTTTTGAGGTACACCTGAACCTTTTTTAATATTAGCTTTAGCTAAAATTAAAGTAGACATTGGTGGTTGTTTAACAACAAATGAGAAAGTTCTATCTTCAAAAACAGTAATTACAACTGGTAATTTAACTCCCATTTTATCTTTAGTTTGGTCGTTGAATTGTTTTGTAAATTCTTGAATCGGTACTCAATATTGTCCAAGAGCTGGACCTACTGGAGGAGCTGGATTAGCTTGACCTCAATTAATTTGTAACTTAATGTAACCTTTTATTGGACCTGCCATAATATTTTAATTATTTGATAATATTTTTAATTTGTTTGTAGAATAATATTGTTCTTAAGTAGTTTTCGGGACTAACTAAAACATTATTTTCTAACCTCATCTTTTCACACAGAATAAGGATTTTAGAAGCAAGTGGATTTTATATAAAAAAAATGAAAAAGCAAATTTTTTTATTGCTTTTTATTATATATTCTTCTATAGTTTTTTAAACATTGATACTCCTTAGTATAAGGACAAGTAAATATCTTATCTTCAACTCTTAAATCTACATATATATATTTTAGTATCTTATCTTTTTCTTTAGAAAAAACTATCAGTTTCTTCAGTTGTTTATTTGTTTCTTCACTAAGAGAAAAAATAAAAATAGTATTATTTTTTGTTTTAATATGTAATTCTTTTTCATCTTTATAAAAATCTATTTTAGATATATTATGTTCAATTAGATTATCTTTGAAAGAATTGATTAAATAATATATTTGATCTATTAACTCTTTTCTTAATATTTTTTTATAACTTAAAATTTTATATTTATTCTCATTTTCTTTAATTATATTTATTACAATTCTTTCCTTATCCTCATTAATTGTTTTATATGGTATTATTACACCATTTGAAGTAAGTGAATATAATTTAAAGTTAATATAAATATCCATTAAAATTGGATATGATTTAATAGAAATATTTAATGTGTCTGGTAAAATTTTATTAACCTTTATTGTATTAATATTTTTTTGATAATCCAATAACTTTTTAGATATATTTTCACTATTTTCAAAAAAAATAGATTTATTTCTAATTGTATCTATAGAATTATAAGCAATATTTTTATCAGTTATTGTATCATTTGCATCTATATTTATATGTTTTATAGAAAAATATCCTCATTTCAATATATACAATATTCAAATCAAAGTAAAAATAATACCTAAGAATAATACTTTTAAAATTATTTTTTTATTAAAATAAAAATTTAATTTAATCTTTAATAAATTATTTTTTTTTCTATTACAGTTAAAGTTATTAGATTTACTTTTATCAAACATATAAAATCTTCTTTTTTCTTTTTTTTTTTTTTCTCTAAATCTAGTTTCTTTTTTTTTGAAAATGTTAGTATTTTTCAATCACATTTTTATATATATACTTATTTTTTATTAAAATAAGTATATATATAAAATAAAAAACTGCAAAATATATTTTGCAGTTTTTTATTTTATTTCTTTAATAAAATCTTCTATTTCTAAAACTTTTATTGGTAAATATGTACTTGGTCTGATTCATATATCTTTTACTGAATCTACTATTAGATATTTATTAAAATTTCATCCTATTTTTTTTAACTTATTAATTTCTTTTCTTACTTCATTTTTATCAGAGAATCAACTAATATGTATTATATTATCCTTTAAAATAAAACTAAAATTAAATGTTCAATTTTTTCAGGTATAAATCTTTGTATATCAAAGTTTTATTAATGTTTCATATACTATATTTTCATTTAATATGTGTTTATCTATATTTCAATTTAAAATAGTTTTTCTTATATCAGATACAGAAAACAAATATTTAGCTTTTCAAGTAGATAAATTTTTAGTTTTTAGATCAAATCTAAAAACTTTTTTTACTAAATTTGATTCAATAATATAATCAAGATATTCAATAGTTGTAATATGTGATACTTTAACCTTATTGTAATTCAAAATTTTATGTATTTCTCTTGCAGAAAGTATCTTATTAGTCATTGCTAATAATCTAGAAAGTTTTTTCAGTAAATCATAATTTTTCAAATTATTTTTTACATATATATCTTTTATTAAAATATTATCTGCTAATAATTGAAAATATTCTTCTTTTTTTATTGTAATATTAGACATTTTATTTAGTTGTAATTATATATTTATTCATATTATACCAAAATTTATTCTAAAAAGCAATTTTTTCATTACATTTAAATAAAAAAAGTTTGATTTTAAATTAATTTTAACTAAACTATGACCAGTTAATCAAAATATTTATTTGATGAAATTGTAATGGAAAACAATGGAAAATATTTATTTTTATTATAAAAGTTAAAAAATTGGGTGGAACCGTTCTTTTCAAGAACCCCAAGAAATTTGTACAAATCTCAAATTTCTTGGGGTTTTATAATTTTAAAATTTAACTAAAAATTATGAAAAAAGCATTAATAATTATTGATTTTATAAATGATATAATTTCTCCTGAATGAAAATTGGCAGGTAAATGATATGCTAAATTTGCTATTAAAAATGATATAATAGAAAATACAAATAATAATATAGCAAATTTTAGAATAAATTGAGATTTAATAATTTTTGTAAAAATTACATTTAAAGAAGATTATTCAAATCAACCAAAAAATTCACCACTTTTTTGAAAAGCTAATGAGTTTGGAATATTTAAAGAAAATTCTAAGTGAAACAAATTCTATGAAAAAATACATATTTCAGAAAAAGATATTATTTTAGATAAAACAAGAGTAAATGCATTTTATAAAACAGAACTAGATAGTATTTTAAAAGAAAATAATATCTCTGATTTATATTTTTGTTGAGTTGCGACAGATTTAGCAATTGAATCTGCTGTTAGAGATTGACATGATAGAGATTATAATTGTTTTGTCTTAGAAAAATGTTGTGTAGCATCAGATATTGAAACACATAAAAATTCTATAAAAAATTTAGAAAAAATAAGTAAAATAATTTAAAATTTAATTTTATAAAATGAATTATAAAGATGAACTAAAAAAATGGTTTGAGAAAAAATTAAAAATTCATTTGGAAAAAGAAATTAATATTGACTTTAGATATAAGAAATGAGAAATTTGGTATATTGACTTTTGAATAAATATTTGAAATGAATTTAATAAAATTAGACCTGCAGTTATTTTGTTAAATAAAAAATATAGTAAAGGCAATAATATTATAGTTGCTCCTATTTCTAGTTTTTGAGAAAATAAAAAAATAATAAATACAAATATTATTATTGAAGAAACTTTTTTAAAACAAAAATCAATTATTAAACTTAATCATTTAAAAGATATTTCTAAAAAAAGATTAATTAAAAAACTTTGAAGAGTTAATAATGATATCTTATCTGAAATTGATAGCAAATTAAAAAACATTTTTGATATTAGAACATAAAAAATGCTCTATATTAAAAATATAAAGCTAGACTTCTAAGAGTCAAAAAATGAAGTTTACAACTTCTAGTTCTTAAAGAACAAACTAATTATAGTCCAAATGACTAAAAAAGTCAAATTTTAAAATTAACAAAAAAAATATTATGACAACAAAAGTAAAAATGAAAGACATTGTAAATTTATGTCAAAACAGAGGATTTGTATATCCAGGATCTGAAATTTATGGAGGATTGGCTAATTCTTGGGATTATGGTCCATATTGAGCTTTATTAAAAGATAATATAGCAAACCTTTGGAAAAAAGAATTTATCCAAAAAAGAACTGATAATATGCTAATTGATGCATCATTAATTATGAATCCAAAAGTTTGGGAAGCAAGTGGTCATGTTGGTGGTTTTGCTGATCCATTAATGGATTGTAAAGAATGTAAAGCTAGATGGAGAGCCGATAAATTAATTGATAATAAAATTGAAGCAGGTGAAACTGAACCTTCAAATTATGCTGGTGATAAAACTGAAACTAAAGAATTGGACAAAATGGTTGTAGATATGTGAATTGAATGTCCAGATTGTAAAGCTAAAAACTTTTCTGAAATTAAAAAATTCAATTTAATGCTAAAAACTCATTTATGAGTAACTGAAGATTCTAGTTCAGTAGCATATTTAAGACCAGAAACTGCTCAAGGACAATTTGTTGATTTTGTAAATGTAGCAAGAAGTAGTAGAAGAAAATTACCTTTTGGTATTGCACAAGTTGGTAAATCTTTTAGAAATGAAATAACTCCAGGTAATTTTATATTCAGAACTAGAGAATTTGAACAAATGGAAATTGAATATTTTGTTACTCCAGGGGAAGATGATGAAGCATTTAAAATGTGGAAAGAAAATTCTAAAAACTTCTTTGAAAAAACAATTTGATTAAATCCAGAAAATATTAGATTCTCTCCAATTAAAAAAGAAGAATTACCTCATTATTCAAAAGAAGCAGGAGATTTTGATTACCTTTATCCTTTTGGTTGGGGAGAAATCGAAACACTAGCAAATAGAACAGATTATGATTTAAAAGCTCATATGACAGCTTCTAAACAAAATTTAAGTTATTTTGATGCAGTTAATAATAAAAGATTTTTACCTTTTGTTATAGAACCAGCAATGGGTCTTTGAAGAATTACTTTAGCTGCAATTTGTGATGCTTATACAATCGATGAAGAAAATGAAAGAACATATCTAAAATTTGAACCAAGAGTTGCACCAATAAAAGTTGCAGTACTTCCAGTAGTTAAAAAAATCTGACATTTAGCAAAAGAAATTTATTCTCAACTTTCAGAAGATTTTGTATGTGAATATGATGAAGTTGGTTCAATAGGGAAGAGATTTGCCAGAATGGATGAAATTTGAGTACCATTTTCAATCTCAATAGATTCTAATAACTATGATGAATGAAATGTTACAGTTAGACACAGAGATTCTATGGAACAAGAGTTAGTAAAAATAAGTGAGTTAAATAACTGGTTAAAAGAAAGATTGAAGTAAAAAGATTTAGCAAAATTTTGCTAAATCTTTTTTGATTTTTTAATTTTTATTTGTATAATTACTTTATATTAAAATTTAACTATAAAATTATGGAAAGTAAATATAGTATAAAAAAATCTATTTCTAATGCTAAAATAGATGCTAATGCTTGAAAAAGATTAGATGAGGCTAAGAAAAAAAGAAATTGAAAAATATTTTTATATGATGAAAAAAAATTAAGTAAATGGAAAAATATTATATAAAATTAGAAAAAGAGTTAATTATTGAAGAAGTTTTAAAAGATTTCTGATGAAATGATGAAGAAATAAATTGATTAATAAATAGTTTTGTTGAAAGCCATAATTCAAGTTTAACTGAATTATCTTGAACAACATATATTATTCAAGATAAAGACAAAAATATTTTATGATTTTTTGTAATTAATTTATCTGAACTTAAAAAGAATTCAAAAAATAAATTATTTTTTGAAAGAAATAATTTAAATCATGAATGGTATCCAGTTATAAATTTAGAATTTTTAATAAGAAAACCTTGAGTAAAATTTAGTTGAGTTTTAGAATATATTTTTAAAGCTATTTCAGAAATAATAGTATATATTAAAGAAAAAATTAATGTTAAGTATATTTATATAAATGCTATTAGAAAAAGAGTTCCTTATTTTGAACAAAAAACTTTTATTGCTTTGAATGAGAAATCAAGACAATCTTGAAGATGAAATATTGATATGTTATTAAAAGTTTAGCAAAATTGCTAAACTTTTTTTATCATATCAGAAATTATTTGCATTTGGTCAGGCCACAAGAAAGCATCATGTCATGCTTTTTTTGTTTGCTTGTTAGATTTTAAAACTAAAATTTCAGTTTTTCAAGTGTGATGTTTTTTATTTCTTAAAATTTTCACTTCCTTAAAATATTCAAGCATTGAAATTGAACTAAATAGATTATCATCTTCTATTGAAACTATAATTAAATCTACTGATTTTGGTATTTTTTCTACATATTTTTTGGGAGAAATTCTATTAGTATGAGCTATTGATTCCGATAATAATATTAAAGAGGGAATTGAAAATCTTTGTTCAAATTTAATTCATTCATTTATAAAATATTCACTAACATTTAACTTTGCTTCTTCTAAATTTAATTCTTTTCAATTTTTATTAATATAGAATTTATCAAAAAAAGTGGGATTTAAAAATCTTAAGAATCATATTTCTCTAGCTATTTTTATAGCTTTATTGTCATTCCAGTTTTCAATACATTCACTAATTTCTATTTGAATAGACTTTAATAAAAAATCATAAATATCAGAAATCCCTAGAAACTTTTCTAAATTTAAAACAAGTCTTTCTCTAATATCTTCTCTATATTTTAAAAAATCTATTTGGTAAGAAAAAAATTCTTTTGCATCTAAAGTAGGTGCAAGTGGTCCTGCAATTGGAATAAGTTTTTTAGGAGTTAAATCAGATGTAAATAACCAACTATGAATATGTCATCCTCAATTTGAACCACCAAAAAGAGTGTAAATATTTTCTATTTTTAATTTTGATAATGCTTTTTTCCAAGCCTCAACTTGTTTATAAGGAGGAACAGGATAAAAATCTAGATTATGTTTATCTGGAGTAGAACTATCATAAGGTCCCCCAAAATAATCAAGACCAATTATTATATTTTTATTTGGATCTAAAATATTTCAAGGATTTCAATAAACATTTGCCCATCAATCTCACTGACTTGAAATAATTGAAAAAACTTTTGCTGTACCAGTCAATGCTGGAATTACTACAATAATTTCTTTTTTACTTTTATTAAATTCTGATAAATCATCTATTCAATAAATACTAATTCATACTTTGGCATTTTCTATTATTTTTTTATTATTTTTATTATTTTCTAAAACAAAATCACCAATTCTTATATATCAATAAAAATTAGAAATATTATTCTTTTCTTTTCAAAAATTTTCTAATATTTGAAATATAATGTTATCTTTTTTCATAATTTTAAAATTAATTACTTTAATATATTTTTTTATTATAACAATCTTCACATATCACTATTTCTTCTCTATCAGAACTATATGTAATTTTGATATTTTTTCAACATTCATCATACCCCAAGGGCACTTCTCCACTAACGTTACGGGTGCATTTTCTATCAAATAATTTTCTTGGATTTCTTTGTCTCATTCTTTCTAAATGTCTAATATCTGGATGTTTTCTTGGGATTGGTAAATTATGTTTTCTATAAAATTCTAATTCTTGAGAAATTATTTTAAAAGGTTTTTTAGATACTTCACATTCAATTGCCCAGTTTAAAATATCCTCTGGAATATCTACTATATTTTTTGGTAGTTTTTCTGCTGGAATAATTTTTTCTACTTTTGGAAAAGGTGGTTCATAATCTGAATAGTTAAAGTTTTGTTTTAATATTTCTTCTTTATTTAATGGAAAATATTCCTGAGCAACTGTTTCATTATATCAAAATGGGCTTAAATTTGCTGAAAAAAATTCTCACCATTCTCAGTCAACTTTCATTTTTTCAATGATTTTTGGAATAAGTTTATTATATTCTTCTTTTGTGTATTGTTTATTTAGGATACAATATTGTTTATTTTGTAATCATTCACATAAAAAACAATTTTTACACATTTTACAAGAAACTGAGTAAAAAATATTTTCACAATCATTAATTTCAAATGAAAATTTAACATTTTTAGAATCTTTAATTTTATCTCATAAAACATTTTCACTTCTTTCAATAATATTTGATTTAACTACCATATTTTTTGAAAAATCATTATATTTTTCTAATGAATATATTTTAAAAAGTTCTTTTATTTTATTAAAATATTCTTCTTTTGAATATTCCTCATTAAAAATAAAATATTTTTTATTACTTAAATTAAAACATCAAAAACAATTTTGACATGAAATACAATTTTTTAAATAAAATGATTCTGAACAATTTTCTAAATTTTGTCAGTAAAAAACATCAAAACATTTTTGGCAATCAATACAATAAAAACAATTCTGAGATTTTTGAGTAAAACTACAATCTACACAATATATTGAATTATTTACATTATTTGAATAATAACATTTTTCTGCTAATCAAGTATTAAAAATTAAATAACAATCTTTACTTGATCAAACTCAATTAACATATTCACAATTTTCTGATCATCATCAAATAATAATATTTCTTTTTGGAATATTATTATTCAACTTTTTAAACTGGATAAAAAATGAGTTTTTATTTTCTATATTTTGTCAAAAAGTTAAAAAATCATTTTCATCTGAAAGCCAATATTCTGGTTCATAAATTGTATAATTTTTATCCGGAGAAAACATAGAGATAATTCTTTTTCAACTATTGTCTGAAATTCAATTATATAATGTCCTATCATTTCTAAAAACTAACCTTCTTTGTTGTCTACAATCTGAACACAAAGTTGGTGCTGGAATTTCATAAACTTTTCAATCAAATTTTGGTGAAACTTTTTTATAAAATTCTAAATCTTCTCCTGTTATTTCAAAATTAATTGAACATTTTTTACAGTTTTTATTTTCTATTGTTTTTTTCATTTTTATATTTTTATTAATCTGTCATTTATCTATATATAATATAATCTTTTAAAAAAATAAGTAAAATAAATTATTTTCACTTTTTAACATAAAAAAAATCAGCCCAAAATTTGACTTTTATAGATATGATTGTTCTAACAAATTAAGTTTTGTCAACCTGAATTCAATACCCAAACGCAACTTTTTGAAAATTCTAAAAAGAGAAATACTAGTAGTATTTTTTTTAATACTTGCAATTATAAGAAAAAATCTTAAAATTCAAAATACAGTTTTAATAAACT
>Ga0256827_10000299_pt1 | contig 29769 bp, 31 predicted proteins | sample CV84metaG_FD_185977 | JGI IMG/M metagenome (GOLD analysis project Ga0256827, IMG submission 185977) | Hydrothermal vent microbial communities from East Pacific Rise, Pacific Ocean - CV84 | ecosystem: Environmental > Aquatic > Marine > Hydrothermal vents | place: Pacific Ocean: East Pacific Rise...
TATTCCCATCGGTATTCTGCTCTTCTAAATAGGCAATAAGCATACCAAATTGTGTTCCCCAATCGCCAATATGATTTTGACGAATCACATCATCGCCCAAGAACTCCAATAGTGTTGCTAAAGTATCGCCAATAATCGAGGAGCGTAAATGCCCAACATGCATCTGTTTTGCCATGTTCGGACCAGAGTAGTCAACCACTACTTTTTTAGGAGATTCAACATAACCAACACCCACACGCTCATCGGTTACTATAGCATTGGTCTGTTGACTTAACCATTCATTATTCAACCAAATATTAATAAACCCTGGACCTGCCACTTCAACTTTTTGAACCATACCTGTAGTATCTATATGCTCTACTACATTGGTTGCAATTTGTCTTGGATTCTGTTTTAAAATTTTAGCCAGTTTCATGACACCATTAAACTGATAATCGCCAAACTCGGGTTTGGTTGCATCAGAGATAACAATATCCTCTGCTTCAATATTAGCACTTTTTAGTGCATTCTCTATAATTTTACTAAGTTCTGATTTGATTTTCATAAGTGTTCCATGATAATAATATAAGTAGGGTATTACGTAGATATAATAGCTCGTACTAAAAGAGTTTTAGTACGAGAAAAGTTAAGCTTTTTTAGTGCTATCTTTTACTTCTGTTGTAGCTTCTTTTACGTCTGATTTAATCTCTTTAACGCTATCTTTAGCGTCAGCGACAACTTCATCATCTTTTACGGCTGTTTTGAAATCTTTGATTCCTTTACCAATACCCTTTGCTAATTCTGGTATTTTTTTTCCTCCGAAAAGTAGTAAAACTACAGCAGCGATAACTGCTAATTCTATTCCACCTGGCATGTATTATATCCTTTGATAAATTTTCTCATACAATTAAAATGAGATTTATTTAGCAAGATTATACTCTATTTTAGTTAATTTTTCCAGTGTTGTACCAATTTTTCTAACTCTTCACTATTTTGTTTCAATCTAGAAGCATTAGCAATTGTTGTAAATTGAGCTGATGCGTTTTCAACAATATCGTTAATAATAACAAAATCAAACTCTCCAACAGCCTCAATTTCTACTTTAGCATTCTCAACACGTCGTTCGATTACACTATTATCATCTGTTGAACGGGCATAGAGACGCTTTTCTAATTCAGAAAGAGTAGGAGGTGTAATAAAAGCAGAAGTTACATAGTCGCCCATTTTAGCACGTACCAAACGGTGTCCTTGAACATCAATATCAAAAATAACCAATTTACCTTGAGTCAATGCTTCTTTGACAGGTTTTAAAGAGGTTCCATAGTAGTTACCGTGAACAGTAGCATACTCTAAAAAATCTCCTGCTTTAATACCCTCTTCAAACGCCTCTCGTGTTACAAAGTAATAGTCCACACCATTCTCTTCTCCCTCTCGTGGAGAACGCGTGGTGGTAGAGATAGAGAAGTAATAATCTCCAATATCTGGACTAGAATGATTGATAATGGTACTTTTTCCAGCCCCAGAAGGACCAGAAAGAACTAAAATAGCACCTTGCATCTATCTATTTTTCGGGAATTTTATACTGACTTTTACAGTAGCTCCTGCAAGAAGCCCTTTTAGTGTTTCCATAGGAAGAGAAGCCAATGTTTCAACCAATGCATCCGAAGGTAACGATGAATTATCCTCTTTTTTACTCTTTTTCTTCTTCTCTTTTTTCTCTAAAAGACTAACCGCAGGTACAGAAGGAGTCATTAAATCATCTAAGGCTATCTCATCTTTAGTTGTATCATTTTCAAGAATATCTTTAATATTTGCAACTTCCGCTTCATCTAAAATTTTAGTTTCACTCTTTTTTATTTTTTTAGTTCCCATATCTTCACTCAGTTTTTTATTTGTATCTGTTATCTCTATCTCATTAGTTAGGGTCTCTATCGAGTCTGTTTTAAGAACATCACTCTTAGTTGAGTCACTAAAATCTAAATCAAAAGAGTCACTCTTTTTAGCATCAAAGTTTAAAAGAGCATCCTCTTCTAATTTTATCTTATTCTCTTTGTCATCTAAAGAGAGAAGTGTCTCTTCAAGCTTGCTATCATTACTAAGATCAAGCTCAAACAACTCCTCTTTTGCAAAATTTTCTGATTTTATCTCAGAGTCATTAAGTGATATATCGCTTAACTCTTCCATTTTCATAGGAAAAGCATCTGCTAACTGTTCATCAAAACTCTTCTCTTCAATCTTCTTATCGACTTTTGCTAGCTCTATTTTATCATCTTTTTCCAAATCATCAAATAAATCTAACTTTTTAAATTCATCTTTGGCTAAATTTTTCTCTTTATCATCTAATTTAATATCTACTAACGAAAGTTCCGTTTCCTCTTTCTTCTCATCTAAAATATTAAAATGAACATCTTCTTTTACATCAATAACAGAATCATCAAGCTCATACTCTTCAACAGAACGAATAACAGCTGAAACCTCAGAAGGTAAGAAAGGTTTTAAAATACTCATATCAAATAGATTTTTCTCTTCTTTATCATCTTGCCCATAAAATAGAACTCTTTTCTGAGTCTCAATATTCTCGGAGATAACACTATCGACATCTTTAGTCCAAGAGTCAGCATCTACAAAAACAATATCATATTTACTACGACTCAGCTCTGTTACTTCTTGAATTTCGTCAATCTCTATCTCCTCTTTTCTTGCACTTAATGCGGTTAATCTAGATACGACTGGGTTACTGTTTATTAATAATATTTTCATTTTTACTCCTAAAGTTCTATCTAATTTTATTATAGTATTCTAATTTTATTGGGCAATTTTAGTATAATTCCCGTTTAAACAAGATTAAATAGATTTTTATATTAAAATAACTTTAATTAATTTTACTATATAAAATTAATAATAATATTTTTAAACTTCTGAAATAGTTTTTTTGTTAAAAAATATTTTTATAGATTAAGGAGAAATTTATTGGAGTTATTAGTTCAAACTGTATTCAGTATGGGATATATAGGATTCTTTATCTATATGATTATTGTAGGAACATTTATCCCTCTTCCAACACAACTCATTCTACTTCCTGCGGGCTTTCTGGCATCTCAGGGAGAATTCGATATAACCACGATTATTATCGTTACAGCCCTAGGCACAACGATAGGTGCAACGATCAACTATTTTATGGCACACTATATTGCCAAAAATTGGGTTTCAGAAGAGAAACGAAACAAAGTTCAAAAATTTTTTTTAAAATATGGTAAGCTCTCGGTTGCTCTAGCACCACTTACATTTGGATTGGGACAATACATTTCACTTCCAGCGGGTATTGCAAAAATGCCTCTTCGATGGTTTATTCCCATAATATTCTGCTCCAATGCTTTATGGAATTTTGCTATGTTAATGTTAGGTTATATTTTTGGAAATGAAGCAAATTCCAAAGCAATCTACCTTGCTTTAACAGGTGCTGTTATTATAATTATTGCCATTACGGTCTTTATATATAGAGAGTTTAAAAGTTATTGAAAAGTTATGGGTGGTTATAATTCCTCAAAAATTATTGCATATTAAGGATATAGATGTCAACATATATTTTTGGTCATACCACACCAGACTCTGATTCAATTATTGGAGCTATTTCACTCTCTTACCTAAAAAACCAATTAGGCGAAGAGTGTACACCTACAAAACAGGGCGAAATTAACCCAGAAACAGCATTTATTTTAGAGAAATTTGGATTTCAAGAGCCACTCTTAAAAACCAGCTATGCAGGAGAAAAAGTCTACCTTATTGACTTTATGGAGAGTTCTCAAAGCCCTAGTGATATTGAAGAAGCTACTATTCTGGGAATCGTAGACCACCATAAATTAGGCGATTTAAAAACAGCTTCGCCTCTAGAGATGTGGGTACGCCCTGTGGGTTGTTCCAATACAATTGTTAAACAGATGTTCGATTTTCATAATATAGATATTCCCAAAGATTTAGCAGGAATGATGATGTGTGCCATATTAAGTGATACGGTTATTTTTAAATCGCCTACCTGTACTAAAGAGGATACAAAGGCGGTTAAAGAACTTGCCGAAATTGCAGGAATAGCAGATCCAAAAGCTCTAGGAATGGAGATGTTTATTGTTAAATCAGATGTTCTTAATGATACAAAAAGAGATTTGGTACTAAGAGACTTTAAAGATTTCAATATGGGTGGAGAGAAGATTGGAGTCGGACAACTAGAAGTGGTTGACTTAACGGTTTTTGACAGTATGAAAGAGGAACTTTTTGAAGCGATGGCAGAGATTAAAGCCGAAGGCGATAGACATACTGTACTGCTACTGCTTACAGATATTATGCAAGAGGGTTCACAACTACTTGTACTAAGTAATGAAAATAGCAAAATAGAGTCTGCCTTTACAATTACACTTAAAGATAATCAAGTTTGGCTTCCTAAGGTAATGAGTCGTAAAAAACAAGTTATTCCTTTTTTAGAGGGTGTTTTTTAAACAATTTTACTCGCACCTTGTTAAAAATTGAGGTGCAGAGGCAACTCCAAGAAACTATCAAGTTATCCTAAGATAAAATAGGATTTTATCGGGAGAATGAACATGAAAAACAGAAAAACATACACGACAGCTATATTAATGAGTACAGCTCTACTATTTTTAGGGTGTGAGACAGGTGTGAAGAGTAACAAGTCTCTACCTGTTCAAGAGACTGAAGCTTCAGGAATTATAGACAAACATAGTAAAATGAGTGTCCCTTCAGGTATTGTGGATAAAACAACCGTTATGTCAGCAGGACATAAAGTAAAAAGAAAAAGAATTTTTTCAAACTCTGGACAACCAGGATACTACCTGCAAGTTGGATTCTTTGAACAATATAAACCAAATCAGAGCTTTACCCATCAGATTCAACGTACAGGGTTAAAATTTACAATTCTCAACAAGAATGGTAACTATCACGCTTTGGTCGGTCCGTATAAATCTTATAACCAAGCACATGCACAGATGCATAGAGTTAACTCTCTACTTCATAAATCATCATTTGTTGTCGAAGTTTTACGTCCCTAGCTCTTGACGTTTAAACTAAAAGCACTTTAACAAGGGATTGGATACAATACAAAAAAATATCCCTTAACATTGGAGTGTTCATTTGTCAACAAAAAAACTACATCTCGTAAGCCTTGGCTGTACCAAAAATCTTGTCGATTCAGAGGTTATGTTAGGTCGTCTAAAAGAGTATCAAATCTCAGACGACCCAACTACAGCTGATGTTATTATTGTCAATACTTGTGGTTTTATCGATGCAGCAAAAGAGGAGAGTATCCAGACCATATTAAGTGTTCATGAAGAGCGTAAAGAGGACTCACTCTTAGTAGTAAGTGGTTGTTTAACAGAACGCTATCAAGAGGAACTTCAGCGTGATTTACCTGAAGTCGATATATTCACAGGGGTAGGAGACTACGAGCAGATTGATAAGATGATTGCTCAAAAACGAGGTATCTTTTCGCCTACAGTCTATCTAGCAAATGAAGAATCAGAGCGTGTTATCACGGGTTCCAATACACATGCCTACATCAAAATAGCCGAAGGGTGTAACCAAAACTGCTCATTCTGTGCCATCCCTAGCTTCAAAGGAAAACTCCACTCACGAACATTAGTATCTATTGAAAAAGAGGTCAAAGCTTTAATCAAAAGAGGCTTTTATGAATTCTCTTTTATCTCTCAAGACTCCTCTAGTTTTGGACGAGATATTGGGCTCAAAGATGGATTAATTAATCTTATTAAAACGGTAGAAGCTATTGAAGGGGTAAAAGTAGCCCGCATTTTATATCTCTATCCAAGCACCACAACCTTTGAACTTATTGATACTATCGCAGACTCAACTATTTTTGAAACCTACTACGATATGCCCATTCAACAGATAGATGATGGCATATTAAAGATGATGCGTCGAGGATTTGGAGAGAAAAAAACAATTGAGCTTCTAGAGCGAATGAAATCGAAAAAAGATGCCTTTATAAGAACCTCTATTATTGCAGGACACCCTGGCGAAAGCGATGAAGCCTTTGAGAGAGTATGCGAATTTATGCGTGAATTTCAGTTTGACCGATTTAATGTCTTTTTCTACTCTAATGAAGAGACCACTCCTGCCTTTACTATGAAGCCTATAGAAGAAGATATTATAGAGGAGCGTGTAGGAGTCTTAGAAGAGATTGCCCATGAGACAACTCAAAAATCTTTAGAGAAGATGGTGGATAGAACGTTAACTGTTATATTGGAAGGCGAAAGTGATGAACATGAGTATATCTTATCAGCTCGTCCTACCCTTTGGGCAAGAGAGATTGATGGCGACATATTGATTAATGACACCTCAGATTTAGAAATTAATTTTGGACAGCTCTATGAAGCAAAAATAACACAACTCGCAGGAGATAGACTTCTAGCAACACTTATTAAACCTCTTTAATATGCTCTATTTTGACCCAACCATAGAGTCACAATTAAAAAAGTCTAAGAATCTATTGGCTTTTTCAGCAGGGGTAGACTCCTCTGCTCTCTTTTTTCTGCTTTTAGAGAAATCTATCCCTTTTGATATTGCTCTGATTAATTATGGATTAAGAGAGAGTGCTTTTACCGAGCAACAACATGCTATCGAACTATCAAAAAGGCATCACTTAAAGTGTTATACTATCCAAGCCCCCTCTTTTGAGAGTAATTTTGAAAAAAATGCTCGTGACTTTCGTTATCAATTCTTTGATGAGATTATGGAAAAACACCACTACAGTAATCTATTAACCGCACATCAACTTAATGACCAACTAGAGTGGTTATTAATGCGTTTAACTAAAGGAGCGGGTGTGGTTGAGCTTTTGGGATTAGAGGCACTATCCCAAAGAAAGAGTTATACGCTTATTCGCCCTCTTCTCCACCACACAAAAGAGGAGCTAGAAGAGTATTTAAAAAAAGACTCTCTCCCCTACTTTATTGATGAAAGTAATCATAGTGATAAATATGAACGTAACCGATTTCGAAAAAACTTTTCAGACAAACTACTAAAGGATTACTCTAAAGGCATAAAACGAAGCTTTGACTACTTAGCCCTAGATAAGCAAGAGCTTTTATCGGAATATAGAGAACTATTTCACTATAAAGAGTTTTTCATATTAGAGTATAAAACACCTTCTATTAAAATACGTATTATTGATAAATATCTAAAGAAATTAGGGTATCTGCTGACAGGAGCACAACGAAAAGAGTTAGAGAGTGAGAGTTCAATTGTCTTAGGAGGGAAATGGGCAATTGAAGTAATAGAAGAGAAGATTTTTATCTCTCCTTATAGGAGAAATAGTCTAAAAATGGATAAAAAATTTAAAGAGGAGTGTCGCACACTAAAAATACCTTCAAAAATTCGTACTTATCTCTATGAGGAGAAGTTATCTCCTAAAGCTCTTCTAGCCCAAATTTAACCTCTAAGAGTTCATCTTTCTCTTCATAAAGAAGTTCATTATCTTTTAATTTTACTAAATAATGTAGAGACAAAGATTCAATAAAACTATTAAGACTCTTGATTTTGCTCTTATCTACTTTACCAATAACATTATAACTATTATTAGAGACAATCTCAACATCAATCTCAGAGAAAAGGTTACTATTCTCTTTTTTAAACTCTTCCAAGACAAAAGGTTTTGCCTCTTCATTGATATTATATTTAAACCCTATCTTCTGAAGGGTAGCTTTTTTTAAATTATAACTCTCTAAATTTTGATAGTAACCAATAACAGAAGGGATAACCCATGCCAATAGAAGTAGTAGCGAAATAGAAAATATTATTTTTGTCATTAGTGACAATCCACCTGCTTTTGAAGCCATACTCTTCTCCTTTTATACTTTTGATTTAAATGAAAATTCTGTCATAAAATTTTCGAGTGGTTTAATAACAAACTCGCCATCAGGATAGAGTTCGGCTAAACTATTTCGTAAAGGTTCAATCCCCCATACAACACCTCGTAACTCTATCTCATTATTTGAAATAATAGCATGTTTTAACTCAGCATTTTTTCCCATTGCTAAAAAAATATTATTTGCATTTTTACCTAAAAGCTCATAGTTTTTTTGTAACATCAATTGAGACTGACTCACTTCAATATTCTGTAAAACTTTCTTATTCTCTTGATTAAAATAAAATCCTGTTGCTACAACAAAAAAAAGAGGAATAAGAGAGAGGAGACTATTTGTAATGCTAGCCTTTGAACCACTATTACTACTAAAAAAATTCTTAATTTTATCTATAAAAGAGTCTCCTTCTTGAACCGAAGAGCCTTTTAATTTAAGATTATCCAAGTTATGTAAAGCATCATTCTCTACAGAAGAGAAATTACTTGTTTTTAATTTTCCACTCTGTTTAAAATCACTATTCATACCCCCTTGGGATAAAGATAGAGAGGAACGGATATAACTCGATGATGCTCTATTTGAATCGCCACTCATATAATGTAAAAGATTATGAATACTATTTTGAGTGGGTAAAATACTTAACGAAAGTTCTTCTCTTAGAACCTTTAGTAGTTTAGGAGAGTCATCCGTTAATAACATCTCAATATGGTCAGCAAATTTATAAGATATCTTATAATAAGCTTTCATACTTTTATAAACTCTGTCGGCTATCTGTTTTTCAGTTAATCCACGTGTTCCGATAACCCAACTTTGATGAATTTTATCTTCTGTAGCAAACATCATATAGAGTTTACGATCAAAAAGACCAATAAGAAGTGTTAATTTATTATCAAGTTTCTGCTTGTACTCTTCATAGAGAATAGCAAATGGAGAAAAGTAGAGTGTTGTAGGAATATTACCAATATCCATCTTATCTTGAACCACATAATTATCGTTGAATATCTTTGCAGACACACGATTTCTATCCTCTTTATCTGTTACTTTTTGATTGGTTACTAAAGAGATAGAGACAATTTGTGTTGAGGGGTTTTGTGATTGAAGTAATCGAATACGTTCAATAAATTTTTCCTTTTCACTCTCATGAAACTGCTCTATATCTTTGGGAATAAAACCATCTTCGGTCTGAATTGCATAATTTAAAAAATAAAACTCTCTCTCTTTATAATGTGTAATTGTTACATATTGATTACGCATAACTATTCTCCTTTACTGTTTTTATCATCACCTAAAGGGTGTGATTTCATATATTCATTTAATTTTTTACTATTTTCCAGTTGAGCATAAACCTGTGTCAAGACTATTGAGCTATACCCTAAAAGCTCAGATAATTCAGAAATTTTAACCCCTTTATGCAACATATATATTGCAAAAGAGTGTCGTAATTGATGGGATGTTGCATTAACACCACTTCTTTTTAAAATTTTTTTAGAGAAATCACGAATTTTATCTATAGACATCAGTTCGTTATTCGTTTCTAATAAAAACTTTTTAGGTTCTTTAATCTCTTGGTACTCTTTAATCTCTTTATATAATTGAGGGAGAAGAGGAACTTCTCTTAATTTTTTACTTTTTACTAAAATAGACTCTTCTGAAATATCCGATAACTTTAATAGTGAAAGCTCTGAAACCTCTAATCCTAATCCATAAAGAAGTGTAATAATTAATTTTTCTTCTTGATTACACTCTTTAAGAATCTTATCTATAATACTATTATCTATAAGCTTGGGTAATATTTTAGGCACATTTATACCTAAGTTATCAATGAGTTGAATGGCTATATCTCTCTCTTCATCTATAAATTTTATAAAAGAGTCTATAACACTTAATTTTTTAGATATGGTTTTCTTTGAATTAGAAAGATTTTTTAATCTAAAAGGGGTAATATCTAAGATATATTGACCATTTTCTTGATAATATAGACTAACTTCTAACATTTCAAATAAAATATTTTCATAAGTTATAATTAAACTAGAAGAGTCCATTTTAATCTTTTTCAAATAGTATAAAAAAGCATTAATATTTTCTTTTAAACTAACCATACACAAATTATATCAAACCTTTTATCTTTAACAGCTTATGTTGTAAATTATTTTTTTATATTTAATATTTATACTATTTTTTGATTTTTTTATAAAAACTATAAATATTTTATTAGTTTAGTATGTTAAACTTATATTAAGTTTATAGTTATGAAATTGAGTAGTGTTTCATCTGCTCTTGAAGATATTTTTTCGCTTTCTCTTTATCCATATCTTGAACATCTAAAACTTGATGATATATATCTAAAGAGGTAAAAGGTTTAGGAATTAAGAATTTATCCCAACTTGGCACTTGCCAGTAGTGTGTAGGTTGATAGTTAACCACCATCAGAGGTAATTTAGCACGGAGTGCCAAAGCGATAGCTCCATCACTCATACTATAGCGTGGTCCTTTAGGTCCATCTGGTGTAATCATAACAGAGTGACCACTTTTTAGTGCCTTAATAGCGTTAATTAAAACAGATTTAGCACCTCGTCTAGAAGAGCCTCGCAAGGCAGATATATTTAAAAAATGGAGTACCTTAGCGATAAGGTCTCCATCATGATGCTGTGCAATAATGGCTGAAGTTTTTTGAGTTTTACGCAACTTACGATAGACTAAAGGAGCAACAAGAAGCTCTCCATGCCAAGTAATTGCCATACACTGCCCCTCAATTGGATTATCTATAAAGTGATACCTCTTTCTATAGGTTACCCATAGAAGACGCATCAAAATATAAATCATAGGAGGAATAACAATGATACCTATTTTCCTAAAAAATCGCTTACGCACAAACTGTGCCCTCTAAAGCACCCCGTGATACTTTGGTTACTTTAACTTTTAAAATCTCTCCAAGTAGCTCTTCACTTCCTTGAACAAAAAAGAGTTTTCCATCATCACTTCGACCAGAAACTCTTCCTCCTGATTTTAACTCATCAAAATAGACAAAATGTTCTGAGCCCATTTGAGCATCCATAACTTCATCTAAAATCTCTGTATGTCGAGCTTGAAGCCGTGTCAATCTTGCACCTGCAATCTCTTTGGGAATCTGATTGGTAAACTCAGCAGCTTTAGTGTGTGGTCTAGGAGAGTATTTAAATGAGAAAAGCTGTTCAAATCGAACTTTCTCTAAAACATCCATTGTATCTTCAAAATCTTTATCGCTCTCGCCAGGAAAACCAACTATAATATCTGTTGATATTGTTGCTTCTGGGCAAAGCTTTCTTATCTTTTCACAACGGTTAATAAACCACTCTTTCGAGTAGCCTCTCTTCATCTCTTTTAAAAGTGAAGTTGAACCACTCTGTAGTGGCACATGAATCTGCTTACAAATTTTTGGATTATTCGCAAACTCTTCTAAAAACGTATCATCCATGTGTAGAGGATGGGGAGAAGTAAATCGTATTCGTTCTAACCCTTCAATGGCAGAAATTTTACGAAGAAGCTCTGTAAAAGAGCATGGCTCTTCATCAGCATTAAAGTATTTTCCATAGTTATTAACATTTTGACCAAGAAGCATAACCTCTTTTGCACCCATTGCAACAGATTTTGTAATCTCTTGGACAATCAGGTTTGAAGGTATAGATACTTCATCCCCACGTGTTGCAGGAACAATACAGTAGGTACAAGACTTATCACACCCCATAGAGATATTGACCATTGATTTAAAGGTATTGGTTCTATACTCTCCAAAAGCATAGGTACTATCATCATGGTTAATATCAACTTCTACAGCATGTTTTTTATCAATAACTTGAGTAATTTTAGAAATATTTCTAGCACCCAATACAAAATCGACCGAAGGGGCTCTCTTTATAATATCCTTACCCAAATGTGAGGCAGTACACCCCGCTACACCAATTTTAGCATTGGCTTTTTTAAACTTATTAAAAACACCTATTTCTGAAAATAGTTTTGATACAGGTTTCTCCCGAACTGAACATGTATTAATAATAATTAAATCTGCATCTTCTAGTGACTCTGTAAGCACATACGGCTCTTTAGTATTTAGTTCGGCTATTATATGTTCGCTATCACGAACATTCATGGCACAGCCTAAAGTTTCTATATATAATTTTTTCATTAACAGTTATTTTACGATATGTACCTCGTAAATGTACTCATCATCATCAAGTCCAAATTTTACCTCTCTCATATAAACAGAGTACTCTTTCTCTTCAAAATGCTCAATAAGCGTTTTCAACTCTTTATGAGAGTTATCTTTATCGAAGTAAAAAATAGATTTTTTCTCTAAATCCTCTTCAATTTTATCTAGCTCAATAACTTTTGGTTTGGCAGTTACTGACGTTCGTGCTAACTTTAATTTCATTCCCCATCCTTTGTATTTTCCGAAGTATATTTAAATCACATTATATCATATAATCTAATTTGTTGTATTTTATTAAATAATTATACCGTATTTATTTAAAGGTTAGTTTAGATATAATGCCACTCTTCATTCAACTGGCAAAATCACACAAATAAGTAACGTATTGTTAAGCTCATTTTTTGAAGAATTCAAAACATGAAAATAGTCATGTAAATTTAAAAAGGATACCCTATGGAAAAAATTGTAGATATTATAGAAGCGATGGCACACGAAAAGAATATTTCACTAGAATCAGCTGTAGACGCTTTTAAAGAGGCTCTTATCAAAACAGCAAAAAGATGTACCACGTATACTTCACATTTTGAAGCAACCGTAGATATGACAAGAAGAGACTATACAGTAGAACAGATTATCATTATAGCCAAAGAGGATGATGAACGATTCACTACTGAACCAGATGCTGTTATCAGCCTAGAAGAGGCACATGAACTCTATGGATCAGATTTAGAAATAGGCGATGAGCTAAGAAGCCCTTTTATACTAGAAGATCATGGAAGAACAGCATCTTTTAACCTTTTTAAAGAGTTACAATACCATATTCAAAGACAAGTAGAACAAGATTTATTTGAAAAATATCGTGAAAAAGTAGGTCAAGTAATGATTGGTACAGTCAACCGTGTTGATGAGAAAGAGAATACCTTTATAGAGATTGGTGAACTAAAAGGTCTTTTAAGCCAACGAAACCGAATTAAAGGGGAAAAGTTTAAAAGAGGCGATACAGTAAAAGCACTCTTACGTTACGTGAGCATTGACCCAGAGATGGGAATGTTTTTGGAACTTACACGAACAGCCCCTAAATTTTTAGAGAAGCTTATGGAGAAAGAGGTTCCTGAAATTGCAGATGGGTCAGTACAAATTATGTCATCATCTAGAATTCCTGGACAACGTGCAAAACTAGCATTAAAAACAGACTTTCCTAATATTGACCCAATTGGTGCAGCAGTAGGTGTAAAAGGTGTTAGAATCAATGCTGTAAGTTCAGAGCTTAATAGTGAAAACATAGACTGTGTCGACTATTCTCCTATTCCCGAGGTCTTTATTACTCGTGCTTTATCTCCTGCTATTGTACAGAGTATTAAAATAACTTCAGCCAAAGATAAAAAAGCCATGGTCAATATTACTAATGATCAAAAAGCCAAAGCAATTGGTAAAAGTGGTATCAATATTCGTTTAGCTTCAATGCTTACAGGTTATACTATTGAGTTAAATGAGATAGAGGGGATTACAGATAGAGGTCGAGAAAATTCAAACAATGCTCCTGCAGAGATTGAAAAAACAACCAATACAGATGCATTGGCTGATTTATTTAAATAGTTAAATATCTAGCTTGATTCCAAAAGTATAATTTTGGCTATCAAGCTCAGAGGCTTTAACCGAACCTATATCATCAAATTTATTACCATAATCGGTATAGCCCACAAATAGAGAAATCATCTCATTATAGTGATAATTAATCTCTAATCCATAGGTAAAATTGGTAGAGGAGTCTGTTACGGTAGCAATAGTATCAACCACTTCAAACTCTCCATCTGTTTTGGTTAAACCTGCTTTAGGGGTTATAGAAAAAGAAGAGGTCAAAGGGAGTGTATAGGTAGCAAAGAGTCCATATCTGCTAATATCCTCTTTGCTAAATGCTGAATGTTCTGAGAAGTTTTTGGTATACTCCATCCGTAATCCAATATTTCCCAAAACATTTAGTCCTATAAATCCTGTTCCTAGATCACCATCATTGTCTCCTTTTGAGTATCCTGCTCCAACTTGTGCAAAACCACCCGCTGTGGCTAAACTTGCTATTAATATTAAACTTGTTACTATTTTTTTCATTTTTTATTCCTTTATTATTTTTTAATTATACTACTTAATTAATTAAAAGACAATCCATTTTATAAAGTTAAATAAACGTAATTATTTAGACACTATATTTATTTAAAAATAATTACTTTGAATAGATAAAAAATATTTAAAATAATTAGATATTACTTTAAATAATTAAAAAATATTTTTATTTACTTTACAAAGAGAAAAGAGTATACTTTAAGTAATTGAATATTACTTCAATTAATTAAAGAGTAAGGAAAAATAATGCATAAAATTTCAAAAATTATCTCATTTATAGTAATGGGACTAACACTATCAAGCACTTTAGCTTTGGCTGATAAAGTTTTAAAACTTAATACACCAACCCCTTTTGGGACAGTAACAGCAGGAAGTACAGCAACTCAAAATTTAATTATTAAAAATATAGGAAGTGAACCATTAGTAGTAACAGAGATACGATTCCATGAAAACTTGGATGGAGTCTATACTGGTGGTTGGGTTGGTACTATTCCTGCAGGAGGACAACAGAGTGTCCCTATTACATTTACACCAACAGAGAATAGAGACTATATAGGTTCAGTTTATGTTGAATCCGATAGAACCAACACAGCAGAAGATAGAGACACCCTACTTGTAGGTACAGGTACAACCCATATTGTGTCATGTACAGGTATTTTAAAAATGGGACAACATCTTAACTTTGATGAGAATTGGACAGATACCAATCCTGGGACAAGTAAAACCATCGCCTTGACTCTTAAAAATGAAGGCTGGTGTGACCTTACAATTACAGGATTACGATACCATGAGTGTATTGCAAGTGAGTATTCAGGAAATTGGAGTGGAATAATACCTGCAGGTGGTTCTCATGATGTAGATATTACATTTACACCTGTAGGAGCAGGAGTCCACTGTTCTGCAGGAGAGTATAATGGTTTAGTTTATGTTGAATCAGATAAAACAAATATTAATAACTCGAGTGATAATAATAGAGTACTCATTGGAAAAGGTTCTTCAGTTCTAGGACTTAATCCAAACGAGCTAAAAAGTAATTAACAGAACAAAAACTCAATAAAAGAGGATAGATTTAAATCAATCTATCCCCTTTTAACACAAACTCATCCCCCCTCTTTATTCGGAATTTAAGAAACTTATTTTCTTCTCATCTTTTTACATTATAATACTCATAACAAAATATTAGGGAAAATATATGAATATAGAACTACTGAGCCAAATTGTTGATTATGGAATTCTAGGGCTTCTTGCCTTTATGAGCTTTTTAACGCTCTTCTTTTGGATAGAGCGTCTCCTTTTTTATCGCTCTCTTAAAATTGAAACATATAGAACAGAAGAGGCTCTAGAGATAGATGTTACAAACAACCTCTCAATTATCTCTAGTTTTGGAGCCAATGCACCCTATATTGGACTGCTAGGAACTGTTCTCGGAATCATTATTACCTTCTATACTATGGGACAAACCGCAGATATGGATGTAAAACATATTATGACCTCTTTAGCTTTGGCACTCAAGGCAACAGCTATGGGACTTATGGTGGCAATTCCTGCTATCTTCTTCTACAACCATCTCAATCGAAAAGTTGAAGTTATTATGAATAAGTGGATTATCCATCAAAAGGAGAGATAATGCGACGACAAGCCAAGTTCGATACCATTAATGTTGTCCCATTTATCGATATCATGTTGGTACTGTTGGTTATAGTACTGACAACTGCTTCATTTATACAAACGGGTCTTATTAAACTGGACTTACCAACATCAAGCTCAGAAGTAGAAGAGAAGCCCAAAAAAGAGCTACGAATCTCTATCAAGAAAAATGGCGATATCTATTTTAACAAAGCAAAAATTCCTCATAATGACGTTGAAAAAGAGCTCTTAACACATAGTAAAAAAGAGCCTATACACTTATATAGTGATAAAAATGCAACGTTTCAAAATTTTGTCTTTATTTTAGATATTCTGAAAAAAAATGAGTATGAAAATTTGGGAATTGTAACAAAAAATGAGTAACTATCGCTATAGCTTTTCCTTTCTTATTAGCACTATTATCTTTACCCTTATAGGTTTCTCTTTTCTTCTTTTTCCTCAAAGAGTAGAACCTAAAAAACAGATTCAAAAAGAGGTTATAAAAATTGCTATTATTACACCTATCATCAAGAAAAAGAGTACTATAAAAAAAGTAGAACCTGTAGCAATCAAGCAACCCATTATTGTGCCTCCTATCCCACTACCTACAAAAGTTCAAAAAAAGAGAAGAGCTAAAAAGATTACAAAGAGAAAAAAAGTTAAAAAAATTGTAAAAAAAAGAAAAGTTATAAAGAAAATAAAACATAAGAAGAGTCGAAAAAAAATTGTAAAACATAAAACTATAAAACATAAAATTACAAAAAAAAGAGTTGTAAAAAAAATAGTAAAAAAGAGAATGCCTCCCAAACAAGAACCAGCTCAAATCTATCAACCTATTCCAGAAAAGATAACTCCACCTCAAGCTGTGTTAAAAAATACTATTGTGCCACAAAGAACAGTCTCTCCTCCACCTAGGGTATCATCTAAAATAGATAAGAGCAAAGAGAGAAAAGCCTTTTTAAATCAAATAAGAAGTAAAATTATTGCTAACAAAAAATACCCAAAGCTAGCACTTCGACGGCATATTCAAGGCTCAGTAACTGTAAAATTTGATATTAATCGTATGGGAAATGTTAATAATATACGATTTTTAAATGGAAAAACTATTTTACAAAAAAGTGTTAAAAATGCCATAAAAAGCAGTTTTCCAATAGATATTCCCCATAGTTTAAAAAGTGAACTACCGATAAATAATATATCGGTAAAAATTCACTTTAATATTCACTAAAAAATTACTTATTTAAACTATCAAGACGCTCAAGCTCCAAAATAGTCTCGACACCAACCTCTCCATTAGGAACAGGAAGGGCTTGCTCTTCTTGAAACTCCTTAACAATCTCCTGCATATGTTCATCAAAAACACCATTACTATCTAGCTCATATCCTATTGAACAGAGTGTTCTCTGTACCATTAGGACTAATCCTCCCTCTGAGCCAACGCTTAACGCTTCAAAATCATAATTTTCTGTGTTACTCATAATATCTATACTCCTAATTAATAATATTTTGTATACACTCCCCTAGCGGTGTATGTAGTATCATGATATAGAAAGTAGTTTATCTAACTGTAAAGAAAGAATCGTAATTTTTATTTGAAATTTATTCTAAAGTTTTTAATTATTACTCCTTATATGAAAGTGAGTTAAAATAAAACTATCTATGTTCTTTCCTATATAGGAACTACCTAAATATAGCTTTTTTATCAAGACATTGAGAATATTAATTTTCAAAATAAATATTACTTTAAGAATTATTTTTTTATAACAAGTGTAAAAAAGTAACACATAAAAGAGGAATAAGTAGAATAATAGAAAAAAACTTTTGTGTTAAAAAGAGTTAAGTTCTTATAAAGCTAAAAGTATGCTTTATAAGAAGAATTAAAAAGATAAAAATTATTAGAAACTATAAGTTAAATCAAGAAAAATCATATCGTTATTGGCAACAACGTCAAAACGTTGAGAACCTCCGATATAATCAACCACTCCAATATTAGTATAAATACCGTCTGCTATATCATATTTAAGCCATGCTCTTTGAAAACCACCACTATCCATTTTTGAACCAAAAAGAGAGACAAGGTAGTTAGCATTAACTGTTGCATTCATAAAGTCTGAACTGATACGAAAAGCGTGTTGATAGTTTCGCTCCTTAATCTCTGTGGGTTCATTAAGTAGTCGAGCATCATAGTCATGAACATTACGTAAAGCAACATCATAAGATACTATAGTATCAGCAATACCATTGTACTCTACACCCAAAAGTGCATCGGTTCGTTTAAACTCTACATGAGGGGTAGAACTATACTTTAATCCATCAAAGTGTGCCAATTCTGACTTCAGTAACCATGAACCTTCCAAAATATTAACAGCCGTTCCAACCATGGTTACTTTATCATGATTGATTTTACCTGCATCAAAATAACCTACATCATCTCGCAGTTGAGATGCATAGAAATTTATATCCCATCCTGAAAACTCTCCGCCAATACTCAAAGCAGGTGTTATATCATTATAACTTTTACTACTTGGAATACTTCTAGGATTAGGATTAAAGGCTGACCCCGATGGAGGATTTTTAGAGAAGCGTTGCTCCGCAATTGCCATGGGGGTAATTCGCCAATCTCCAACAAAATAGTCAAATTTTGCCATGGCAACAGGCAGACGTAAATCTTCAATATCTACCATTCCTGGGCGACGGTTATCTAAAGGGTTAATGACATCCGTAATACGAATCGTATCACTTCGCCCCCACACGACTACTTGTCTTCCCAGTTTCATATCCAAATTATCACTTAAACTTCCCTCTAAATAAGCATCATATAGTTCAACTTCACTCTCTAACTCATTGAGTTCATCTTGAGAATATTTTTCACGCCCTCGCAGACTATAGACAGCATCATAATACCCTTTAGCATTGGTCTTAAATTTAAAACCATTATCAAACTTATGCTCATAATCTAAAAGCAGTGAAGTTTTTACCGAAGAGATATTATCATGAGGTGCATCATCACTATAAGAGTAGGCAACTTGCTGAGTTAACTTTCCTGTTAAACCTCCCAAAACACCTACTAGCTGATTAGTTTCATTTTTTGCAGATGAGACCACTTTAGATTTTTTAACATCTAAAGGTTCATCATCAAAGCCCTCCATCATCTCATCATTTTCAACTTGATTTTTTTGAACCACAGGCTCATCATCAAAACCATTCAAAGCATCATCTAAGCTCTCTGATGAATGTAGAGTAGAGAGAAGAAGTGCTGTTAAAAAGAGTGGTCGACCAAAGCCAACCCTACTATTTTGTAGCATTAAAGTCCTTTTTCTAATCTTCTTGTGGTAAAGACACCATCATCTATTATACCATTCAACTTAACATCACTAAAGGTCAAAATAGTCTTATGAAGTGTTCTTTTTCCTTTTTTTGTAGTCATTGTCATCTCGTCAATAAGCCAAACACCACTCTCTTCATGAATCTGTTTTAAATCAAGATACTTCTTTTTTCCATTGGTCAAAAAATTAATAGCTCTTACCACGACATAGTTATCTTTTCGAACAATAGCAATCGTTTTTTCATATCCTGACTCATCAATAACTTTTTGATTATTTGGAATTGATTCAATCATCCAAGCATCATGTCCTCGAACTTTTGTCTCTTTTAAAATTTTAAAATCATAATCATCTAAATCTCTATCTGTCATATCGAAATAACTAAAGTCCGATCCCATGAAACTAGAACTCTTATCTGTTGAAGGGATTCTTTTTACTTTTTTTAAAGCAGGAAGATAGAGCCATTGGTCATCATCTTTTGCTGAATCTGCATAATCATAAGTTAAAAAAGCTGTATTCTTAACATCTGCAGGAGATTTAAAAAACATCGTCTTATGCTCATCTTCTCCAAAATCTTTGGAGTAGGTTTTAAGATTTCGTGTTCTCTCATTACCACTCTTATCAATCAACACCATAAGCATATCCTCTTCGACAGTTGTTCCATCATCTCGAGCATCAACTTTTTCCATTATGGCACGAGCTTTGGCATCATCTGCCATTAAATTTGTTGTAGATAGTAGTGTTGCTCCTATTCCTAGTAGAAATAGTATTTTTTTTGCTGTCATTGTTTAATCCTTAATTTAAATATATATGTTCGATTAAATCGAACACCATCTGTTATTTTATCCAACCCCACTTAGCAACAACCACCATTAATGCAGGAGCTAACAGAAGGTCAGATAAGAGTGCAAATATAATAACCGAACCAGTCAAAATTCCAAAATTTTGCACTGAAATCATATAGGCGGCTATATAAGCATAAAATCCAAGTGCCAAGACTAAAGTAGTAATAACCATCGCTTTACCTGTTGTAAAGAAAGTCTGTTCTATCGCCTTGGCACTGTCGCCTGTCTCTAGATAGTATCGCTTGAAGTTGTGCATAAAGTGAATTGTATCATCCACCGCTAAACCAATAGCAATAGAGCCAATAAGTAGAGTAAACATATCCAATGGCATACCACCTATATACATTACAAGTAGTCCTAAAATAATTGGTGCTAAGTTAGGAATCATACTGATAAGTCCCAACCGAACAGAACCCAAAATAAGCATCATCATAAACGATATAGCAATCGCTGCAATAAAATAGCTTCTTACAGAAGAGTGTACCGCATTTGAAAAAGTATTAATAAGTAGAGGAATCATTCCTGTTGTTGTTACATTATCTTCGCTAAATATCGCCTTCGCTTCGCCTTTGACATAACCCAAAACATCAACCGCTTTAATTGCATCTGTCCACGGTAACTTAATAGTAATTCTAGCTTTAGAAAACTGACTATCCACCACATCTTCAAGATCATCAGAACCTGAATTTTCAAATAATAGAAGCTCCTGTGAAACTAGATTATTATCTTTTGGAATAGTGTAGTATCCCTCTTGGTTCTCGTGTAAAGCTCTATTAGTCTCTTTGACAATCGTTGCCAAAGAGATGACTTTTCCAACATGGGTATACTCATCGGTATAGCCCTCTAGTTTTTTTGAAAAATCATTTAACTTTGCCAATCTTTCGGGGTCAATCCAACCATTCTCCTTACCTGTATCAACCACAACTTCAATCGTTACTGTACCGTTCATCTTATCATCTATAACCTCTGTGGAGATTCGATTCATATTATCAGGCTGAAACCAATAGAGAGGATTATGCGAAAGATTTACTTGTGTTGCAGCCAATAGTGAAATGACCACAATTAAAAAACTACCTACAAGAACAGCTGTTGTATGTTTTACAGGAATAACAGCCATCCGTCTCATTAAATTATCTATTTTACCTGCTTCTGTTTTTGGCTTTATTTTTAATTTTGTAATACTTAAAAGAGCAGGTAACAGAGTTAGAGTTAGAAGTAACGAGACCAACACACCTAATGAAGCAAAAGTTCCCAAGTCAGAAATAGGAGCCACTTCACTACCTGCAAATGCACCCACACCAATTGCTGTAGTAAAAGAGGTCATAATAATAGCCAATCCAGAGTGTCCCAAGGTATATGAAAGTGCCTCTTTTTTATTACCCGTACTATTGAATCTATCAAAGAAAATAGAAAGAATATGCACCGTTGCCCCCACTGAAACAGCCAAAAGAAGAGAGGGAACAATCTGCGTCGGTAACTTAAATGCAACCCCTGTCCATGCCATTGTTCCTACCGTTGTAAGAAGAGAGAGAACAATCACTAAAAGAGGATAAAAAACAGCAGATAATCGTCTAAATACTAAAAATAAAAAAACCAAAATAATTAAGAATGTAATACGCATAAACTTCTGCATATCCTCTTTCATCTGTGCTTTTAGGGCATTATTGACTGCTGGCGAACCTGCCATATAGATTTTTAACCCCTCTGCTCTATATTTATCTGCTATTTTTGTAATTGCCTCAAGAAGTTCATGATTCTCTTGATCAGTTAAGAATTCTCTCTCTACTTTACTATTTTGTGTAGACTCATCTCCAAAACCATCAGAGAATTCATCTTCTACAGAGAGCTTCTCTTCTCCAATATGAGAATATGCATCCGTTTCTATAACCATTGTTGTCATCTTACCATCTTGACTAATGAGTAAATCTTTATAGAAATGTGATGCCATCGCACGTTCTTTAATCGTATCAACCTGCTCTTTTGTTCTAGGAAATGGCTCTAATAAATCATCTGTAATAAGTTTATCGTCCTCTCCTCGTGTATTCCTTACATTATATAAGGAGGTTACCTCATCAATGTAGGGAACATCACTCTCTAGCTCTCTATGAAGATTTTTTAGTTTAGTCAGAAAATCAATACTAAAGATATGCTCATCCTCTATCGCTAAAACAATACGTTCATCTCGTCCAAACTGATCACGAAATTGATTATACTTTAAAAGAACAGGATCATCATCATGCATAAATCCTTCTGTAGAGGTATCCATCTTTATCTGAGGTACATGTGAAATTGGAAATGCTAAAAGCATCAACAGAACCAAAAGTACCTTAAAGGGGTTATCATGAATAAATGAGCCAAACCTACCCATTAACCTTTCTAATTTTTTGTGCATTCCTTCTCTCCATTCCTAATTATATTTTAATTATATGGTAGCAAATTCAACTGAACATTAATTTAATTTATGTACTAAATGGTACATAAATCAAGATTAGATTATTTGGTAACGATTCAGGAAGAGAGCTAACTACTGCTTTGTTTTTGAGAAACAGTCACTACATGCTTTTAGGGTATTTTTTTCAATAATCATATGTAAAGCCTCTATATTCACAATCGTTAAAATATGATTATCCAACAGGATAATATTCTCTTTTTTTAGCTTTGTAAGTATCCGAGAGAGCGTTTCAGGAGTAATATTTAAAATAGAGGCAATCTCATTATGTTTAATCCGAGAAAAAGTCTCTGTCTCATTTAAAATTAAATCCGCCACTTTTGCTTCAGAAGATAAAATGGTCTCTTTATGCACTAAAGAGGAGAGAAGCATTACCTTATTGGTCATCGACTTCAAAAGAGCCAATGCAAACTCAGGATCCTTTAGATACTTCATCACTTTATTAAAGTGTAACAGTCCTATCACTCCTTTTTCAGAGATAAACTCACAAGTTGCAGGAAAAGGAACACGCTCCAAACAGGCATACTCCCCTATAGAAGCAGGAGCATTAAGCCGATGAATCTGAATCTTTGAATTCTTAGGAGAAGTTTTATACAATCGCACCTGTCCATCTAATAAAATATGTAGATAGTCACTACAATCCCCCTCATAAAAAACAATTCCATGCTTTGAAAAATGTCTAATATAGATACTATCATGAAGCTCTTTATGAAACTTTTCATCAAGATTACAAAACAGTGGAGTATCTTCAATTTTAATCATTAACTACCTTTAATTTAACAATTTTCAGTATACTAAAATATTTATCAATAAGAATTGAAAATAGACTATAGCATTTCATTTAACTCTCTCTTCTCAATCCTAAAATATTTAATATTAGAATCTATAGCCCACACCTACAGTAAGTAAATCGGCTCCACCCTCTGAAAATTTACCTATCACACCGTGAACATTCTCTCCTGCTTTTATGGTAAATGACTCTTTTTGATCATGAAGATAACCAATACCATAAGAGAGATTCTCGTTTGCTTTTACACGTATACCCAGCGTATAAATATCGGCATCACTATCTGGTAACTCATAAGATACATACTTTTTATCAATAGGAGTCTCATCTTTAGCATATCCCGCCATTAGAGTTATAGTAGGGGTTACTTTTGCTGTTAGTCCTACTCTAAAGGTATCGGTATCGTTCCATCTTCTCTCTTTTGGTGCATCAAAAGAGCTAACCAGTGCAGGTTGAATGGCTCTACCATAGTTAAAATCTAGCTCTTTATACGCAGACCAGTAGGTTCGTTCATAGTTTAGCTCTACAGTATACTTATCTTGCCATGTTTTACTCACAGCCACATTTAATGCCCCAGGAAGAGGAACAGTTACATCCGCTGAATACTGATTTCCCACTCCAAAAAGATAGAGATTTGCATCGCCATCCTCTTTTAAATCAACTGTGGAACGATAGGTTACCGCCATATTAATATCGGATGTAGGTCGATAACTCATAGCTAAGTTATAACCATACTCTACAGTACTCCCCTCCATCTCACGTTTAATTGGTTTTATCGCTCCACCATCACTATTTACAATCCCTTCGGAGTAGATAAAGCGTACCCCTCCACCAACAGCAAAGTTATCAGCAACTTTATAGGAGAAAACAGGATTAAGCTCAACAACCTTTAGGGTAAACTCTTCAGCAAAAAGCTTTTGGTGTCCACTATCCCAACGTTTGGTCAAGCCTCCTGGAACAGTTAAACTCAGCCCCCATCTGTAGGGTTCTATAGCTTGAGAGATATAGTGAATAGAAGGAAGTTGAAGGTTCTCTACCTCGGATTTATTATTGGCAACATGAACATCTGTTGCAGAATAAGCCTGCATCCCTTCAAACTTGTTACTAGGAAGATGAGCCCATGTAAGCCCCACCTCTGCAAACTGTTTATTCTCCATAAATGCCATATTAGCGGGGTTAAAATAGGCGGTATCAGCTCCATCTGTATGAGCAACATACGCTGCCCCCAATGCCATAGAGTTCACTGACTGTTCAGGAACTTTATAGGCACCTGCCACTATAAAAGAAGTTGTTATCACGCTTAATAGTATAATTTTTTTCATCATCAGCTCCTAATATCCAATAGTCTGTTTTCTAACTTGTGCAAACATTCCTGTTGCAACCTTGTATGCCAAAGAGCCACAAGAGCCATGACCTACTTCTCCATTTAACCCCAGTGTTTTTTCTATAGGAACCAGTGCTACATTGGTGGCACCCATAGCTTTCATTGTTCCTTCTGTAAGTTGCGATATGCCATAAGGGATGACATCATCTCCCTCACAATGAAGCAAACGAACAGAAGATATAGGAACCCATGCATGGAGACTATTTTCAACCATTGCCATTTTGAACCAGTTACTCTCATTAGAGAAATAATCCGTTACAAAGCTTTGGGCAAAAAGTCCATCTGCTCCTGTTGTATCATAACTCAAATGAGGGTCAATTTCGGTTCGATTTAAATCTCCGTTAAAAAGGGTTGGTAGTTGAGAAGCATAAGTGTCATTAATAATAACATTAACCTCTTTCCCCTCTGCCTTGGCATAGGAGTATCCTACATTTGCCATAAAAGAGGGAACTCCCAACTTTGACTGACTTAAAACACCATCAGCCATTGCCTTAAGAGCATAAGGTCCTGCCATAGGAGCTGTCATAGTTACCTTTAAGTCAGTCAACTGTTCATCTTCTATCTTTTTAAGTGTTGCCATTGCAGCATAGCCCCCCTCACTATAACCTGTAAGGAAGAGTTGATTGTTTAGTGTAATATTGTTCTCTTTGGAGAAGAGCTTAACCTGTTTAATAAAATCGACTGTAGCATTAGCCAAAGAGTCTTTTAAAACAAATGGATGATAGTGGTTATTGGAGTCTCCAAAACCAATATAATCGGCTTGAAGTGTAGCAAACCCACCTAATGAGGTCAAGAGAACCGCCGACCCCTCTGGTGCACCACTATTATCAGCACTTACTGTTGGAGCCTCACGATTGGCAAAAATGGTTCCATGATCATCAGATACCATAGATAACCCAAGAGTAGTCGCAACTACCGCTGGCATTCCTGTAGGAATAACAAAAAGACCTGAAGCTTTCACATCATTCCCCTCTTCATCGGTAGTTATATATGGAATTTTATAAGCTCTATATCCATAAACTGTTTGATTTACATCAATCAACCCTTTATCAATTAATGTTTTTTTCATAGCTTCAGCAGGGAAATTAACAAACAACTCCCCTCCCTTTACAGTCTCATTGGATGGTTGGCTTAAACTATCTCCACACCCTATAAATAGAAGTGGAGTAACCACTACAATAGTTCTAACAATCTGTCTCATTTCTGCTCCTTGGTTGTAGTTTAAATTTTATTATAGCCTCTTATATTTAAAAAGCTAGATGCCATTACTACATTAAACGAGAGTGCCTTTTCTCTTAACTCTTCTCTATCATATCGTACAACATCTCTATCTCTCTATCCCATATAGTAGAGTCTATTGTCTCTAGCACCAAAGGGATATCATCCATCCTTTTATCATTCATAATAAATTTAAAAGCATCAATTCCAATCTCGCCCTGCCCCAAAGAGTGGTGTCGGTCAACACGACTTCCTAACTTTGGCTTTGAGTCATTGATATGCATACCACTCAGATATTCAAACCCAACAATACGCTCAAACTCATCCATAGTCTTATCATAGGCTTCACGTGTTCGTAAGTCATAACCACCTGTAAAAGTATGACAAGTATCCAAACAGACTCCTACACGACTTTTATCTTCTACTTTATTTATAATATGTGCCAAGTGTTCAAATTTATACCCAAGGTTTGTCCCCTGCCCTGCTGTATTTTCAATCACAAGTTTTACACTCATCCCCTTAGTCGCTTCAATAGCCACATTTAAAGAGTCCGCAATTACATCTAAACAGTTTAACTCTGCCTCCATAATTTTATCAGCATACTCTGGGTCACGCTTACCTACTTTGACCAAATGGCTTCCAGGATGAAAATTAAGAAGCTCTAAACCCAACTGATGACACCGTTCAATCTCATCAATAAAAGCATCTCGGGACTTCTCTAACTTCTCTATTTCATGGTGTCCAAGATTAATAAGATAGCTATCATGAGGTAGAACATGTTTAGCTAAAACACCTGATGCTTTTAGATTTTTTTTAAAACTCTCTATCATCTTCTCTTCTAAAGGTTTAGCAACCCATTGGCGTTGATTTTTAGTAAATAGGGCAAATGCTTTTGCTCCTATTTTCATAGCATTTAAAGGTGCATTATCAACACCCCCACTTGCACTAACATGTGCACCTACAAACTTCATTGTTCTCTCACTTTGATTAAAATTTTATTGGTTTTATCACGAAAAACTCGTTGATTTCCACTAACACTATAGGATATATCATAAAGCCCATCTTTTGTCAATTTTTGTCTAAACCCCTCCTCTTGCTCAACAAGATTTTCTCTATTGAATATAGGTTCTGCTTTAAAAATATTCTCTAATAGTGTATTGGGATAAGTTGATGAGAGAAACTTCTCATTAAAATCTTTTTTATCCATACACTCAAAAGTAGACATACAGATATTCATTCCATTAATCTCAAACTTTACCAAAGGTTGTCCTGAAGCATATATTTCTACTTTTACTTTTGAACCACTATTTGAGATAAAACCCATATCTGCATATCGCATCTTTGCTGTTTTCATTACAATAAAGGCACTCTCTTGTTTCTCTATTTTAGGAGAAGTACAACTTGTTAAAGAGAACAAGACCATAAAAAAAATAATATTTTTTTTTATCATTTATTTAATCCTTTTTTATGAAAATTATAGCTAATAATCAATAAATAAAGATTTCTCCTTGATTTAATAATTGTTTAAGCTTTCTCTGCTATAATTCCGTCACTAAGTTATTAAATGGCCCCTTCGTCTAGCGGTTAGGATCCATGGTTTTCATCCATGTTACAGGAGTTCGAGTCTCCTAGGGGTCACCATTTTAGAACTTAGCTTTCTTTATAGTTGTTGGCCCCTTCGTCTAGCGGTTAGGATCCATGGTTTTCATCCATGTTACAGGAGTTCGAGTCTCCTAGGGGTCACCAATAACTATCTTCTCATTAATTTATTTATAAGACTCACACCATTTTCATCAGCAGGATACTCTTTTTGTCTTCTATAAACATGTATTGTCTTAAATAGAGCATACAAAAAGAAAACCCCCATAATCAGTTGCCCCCATAATGCCCATGTTAAAGGATTTTGATTTGCTTGAATGATAGTTAGAATTAACCACATATAGATTAACTCTAAGATGAAATATATTGCAGGTATAAACAACCTCTTTTTTCTACGCTCTTCAACTCTATTTCCTTGATCAATTCTCATATTAAAACTGCCTCATAATATTTTCTGAACAACTTTTAGACTCTCTTCGTTGTAACACTTTATAAAGTCTACTCTTCATAATAAATTGATTACTTTTATCAATTAAAATTTTCTCTATTTTCAAATTATCTCCTGAAGTGAATTTATAAAAAATAGTATCAATATTACCTGCTTTATCAATAGACAATGCCATATAATCATAGGCTATATTATTACTATAGTTAGGATGAATTAAATACTCTTGCAAGGAGACACCTCCCATTGTGCCATGAAGGCTCGTGAAACACCCATATTCACTAACATTCTGCTCTCGATTATACCTCTGTTGCAAATCATGTACATTCCAGATTTTTCCATTAGTCTGAGCGATAGTTATGTGAGATGTAAACATCTGAGGAATATAGTTCCAACGACTGACAGGACGTAAAAAATTCTCAATCCCTTGAAGTGCAATCTCAGCTCTCTGTCGTACTTCACGTCTCTGTTGCTCTGCCGTTGTAAGTTCTAAAGCCTGAGCCTCACTCTTTTTTATTAAAGTGTATGCTTGGTGCATTACACCATAATAATCACACCCTGTACTTTTTAACTCTTTACTCAAATCGTGTAGAGGATTTTGAGTATCACTCAAAATTTTCATTCTCTCCTTTAACGGTTCCGTCTGTTGTTGCTCTAGATAATGTACGATTTTTTTATACAAATCACTCTGACGTAGTGCCAAACTCAAAATTAAAGCTCTATCATATCGAGTAAATCGATTCATAAGATGGGTATTTAACGAGACCAAGGCATCAATTAGATGCTCAGAAGAGACCTGTCGAAAGTTATCAACTACCATTCGAATCTCTATATTTTTACTCTTAAGTTTATAGTTCATAATATCCTCTATACGTGGGTCTATACTACTATAAATAAACCTAAAATCAGGAATACCATTAATAAGGTCAACCGTTGTTAGGGTCGTTCTATACTTTGGTTTCAACAAAATATATCCCAACTCCTGCACCACATGATCCTCTTCGGGAACATTAAGCATCACTTTAATAGAAGATACTTCTGTTGTAAAGTCACGACTCTTTGTACCATCTAAATCGCCATGTTTAAAAGCATTATCCATCATATTGAGATAATTTTGCGTAACAGGGTCTTTAATGATATTGTTAGCACGAAGTAAAAAGTTAGCTGTACGAGGGACAACCAAGGAGACAAAATCCATCAAGATACCCAACTCTCTTACAGGAACCCCCTTCTCTGCTTCATTTTTTTGCAGAAGTTTAACAGAGAGTTTATCACTACTCGAAACAATAAAAGGTTCAGCATTAATAAAATTAGCACTCTTTTTAACACAAGAGATATTCCCCGCATCATCATTAAGTAAAAACCATATAGGATATTTCCCTACTCGACTCTGCTTTGTTCGTTCATTCGTAATTTTCAGATAAGTCTCTGTCGAAAACTTATCATCGGTTAAATAGGCTCTTTTATCATCACAGTACTCACTTACAGGATAGAGCTTATTGTCATAATACTCTTGTGTAAAAGACATATAATGCTCTTTTACTATAGAGTGTTGAGGCGTTTCAGATTTCTGAAGGGAAATTTCGCCAATATTAATTTGATGCTTCTGAGAACATCCCAAAAACAGAAAAGGTGTTAATAATCCAAATAGATATCTCTTCATACTCTATCACTCCCATGATATTTTTTAGATAAACTATTGTAGCATAATTTTAAAAAAATAATAAAAATATGTAAATTATAAACAAGTATTAACTATTCTATCCAACTATAATAAGGTTTTTTTATGTTAAGATTCTGTTTCAGAAATTTTAAGGAAAAAACTGTGGAACAATTTAAAAAAGAGTGTCTAGATTATCATATTAGCGGAAAAACTGCTACTCAAATTACCAAACCGTGTAAAACACAAAAAGAGCTGTCAATGGCA
>Ga0256827_10000300_pt1 | contig 29671 bp, 21 predicted proteins | sample CV84metaG_FD_185977 | JGI IMG/M metagenome (GOLD analysis project Ga0256827, IMG submission 185977) | Hydrothermal vent microbial communities from East Pacific Rise, Pacific Ocean - CV84 | ecosystem: Environmental > Aquatic > Marine > Hydrothermal vents | place: Pacific Ocean: East Pacific Rise...
ATTTAGTAGCTTCTCTTTTGTAAAGAAGAAACTTCCCCCTATAGGTAGAGTAGCATAAGATTTTCCATAACCCATATCTTGTGCAAAGAGAAGAGAGTATGAACCTGCATTGACCACTACACTTTTGGCTTGAAATACAGTTGTATCTGTAGTGATAGTATAGCTGTTGTCCTCATTTCTCTCTATCTTTGTCACCTCTTCATTGTAACGCATCTGAATATTTTTGTTGGTATCAAGAGCCTGTTGAGTGAAGCTTTCGCTCAATTTTTTGAAGTCAACAGTTGTGATTTGACCTTTTGCACCCATCGCCATGATAGGCTCTTTTCTTCCCTCTAGGAGTTTTGGCTCCATCTTTTGAAGATCCTCTTCGTTCCATAGCTCTAAGTATGGATATAGAGTTTTGAACTCTTTGTACCTCTCTTTGAGTTGTGTTATCTCTTCCTCTCCTACGGCAAGAAGCATCTTGTCTCGGATATAACCAGTTTTGTCTACTTCATCAAAATTATGAATATAATTACTTACCATAGAAGAGGCTCTTTTTACTACTTGAGCCTTTTCATAGCTATAGTTGCTCTCTATATCTCCCACATGAAGTGTCTGAGAGTTTGCCTTTGGGTTTGAGTTGAGTTGACTTGCCTCGTCATACTTCTCAAATAGGATAATATTTTTTAGATCGGTATATTTTGCCAAGGTAAAGAGCAGAGAAGTTCCTGCTACACCACCACCAATGATTGCTGTATCAAAAATTTTATTAATTAACATTTTATATCCCTTGTTTATATTTATATTATTTATCTTTATGAAACTATACTCCTAAATCGTGTCGAAATAGCATCAATAAATTAAATTAAACTTATTAAAATAAGTTAATGAATTATATCAAAAAAAAATTAATAAATAGTGTGAAAAATTTAAGATATAATACTTTTATGAAAAAAATAATATTTATGGTTATACTACAATTGACCCTGCTGTTTACTGCCTGTTCTACCTCTAAAGAGGATTTGAAAAATGGAGACATTATTTTTCATGATTCAACCTCTTCTCAATCAAAAGCGATAAAACTTGCAACTAAGTCAGATTACTCTCATGTTGGGATTATATATAGAGAGGGTGAAGAGACTTATGTTTATGAAGCAAGTCGTACCGTAAGGCTTACACCTCTTGATCAATGGATTAATCGTGGTGCTGGAGGACACTTTGTTGTCAAGCGTCTAAAAGATACCACACCTTTGACAAAGAAAGGATTGGAGGCGATGAAAGAGGTGGGAGAAAAATTTATAAATCACCCCTATGATGTTCTTTTCTCTTGGAGTGATAAAAAAATATACTGTTCTGAATTGGTTTGGAAGATTTACAAACGAGCATTGAACATAGAGTTAGGTTCACTACAGAAGCTCAAATCATTTGATCTTACTCACACTATTGTAAAAGAGAAACTACATGAGAGATATGGCGACAAAATACCATTTGAAGAGGATGTTATATCTCCTCAGAGTATCTTTGATTCTGAGTTACTTGAAACAGTTTTAAAATTGTGATTTTGTGGCGTTGTGATATTAGAAAAGTATGATTGCAAAGGTAAACTTCTCTCCTTCTTGGAAGATTACCGATGCACCATATACAAAAAGAGATAATTAAATCCAAGACCAACTGAATAATTATCTCTTCCATCTCCTTAAATTAAAAAATAGAACTCCCTAGAAGACCGATGGCCTAAACACCCGTCACGATACGAATATCGATAAGAGAATAGTAACAAAAGCTTGTGAATTAATTGTGAATATCAAGATTATATTAAAATAAAATTATGATAGAATATCTTATGGACTTCAGAAAAGAACTAAAGCGTATCAAAAAAGATATGTTAACGAAAAATCATCAAAAGCCTAAAAAGAGTATTGTCTATGAATATAATAGTTCTCATATTGATTCTTGTCTCTGTACAGATAGTCAAAATAGATTCAAAAATCTCTATTTTTCTGAGCATGAAGCAGAGAGACGAGCCAAGTATCTTTTTGATGAACAAGGGGTTTATATCTTGGTCTATCCATGCCCTTATCGTGTAGGGTGGCATCTGACTAGAAGATAGTCTTATCTTATTAATATTTTTTCATGATATTATAATCTTTTTTTGCTATTATTGAACAAAAAAGAACTATTTCAATAAAAAGAGAAAGAGAACTATCGATGAACTTAAAATGTTATCCATGTAAAGAGGGTCTTTACGATCCAGATTTTGAGCATGATGCTTGTGGTGTAGGTTTTGTTGCACATTTAAAAGGGCAACAGTCACATAATATTGTAGCTAAAGGTTTAGAGCTTTTGGCAAATTTAGAGCATAGAGGAGCTGTGGGGGCAGAGACAAACTCTGGTGATGGTGCTGGTATTTTGACACAGATACCTGATAAGTTTTTGCGTAAGGCTGTTAAGCAGAGTAGCAATATTGATCTTCCTGAGTTTGGATCATATGGTGTTGGTGTAGTCTTTGTTCCACGAGAGCCTAATGCTTTTAGTGAGACACAGAGTATTGTTGAACAGTGTATAGAGGAGCTTGGTCAAGAGTGTTTGGGTTGGAGAAAAGTTCCAACTATCAATGAGTCCTTGGGTGAGACGGTAAAAGCTGTTGAACCAATTGTAAAACAGGTCTTTATTAAAAAGGCTGATGATATTGATACTGAGACATTTGAGCGAAAGCTTTTTGTTATACGAAAATATGCACAGGCAAGAGTGACGGCCTCTCCTATTAGAGGTACAGGTTATTTCTATATGCCTTCGATGTCTAGTAGAACAATATCCTATAAAGGTCAGCTAATTACAGAGCAACTACCTCTATATTTCCCTGATTTGGAAAATGAAGATTATGAATCAGCTATCGCTCTTGTGCATAGCCGTTTCTCTACTAATACTTTCCCTTCATGGTCTTTGGCTCAACCCTTTAGGTATATCGCACATAATGGTGAGATAAATACACTAAAAGGAAATATCAACTGGATGAGAGCTAGACAGTCTCTTCTAAGATCTAAACTGTTTACAGATGATGAGCTAGATAAGATCTATCCATATCTGATCAATGAACAAAAAGGTAGTGATAGCTCTGTATTAGATAATGTAATCGAACTTCTAACTCTTGCTGGGCGATCTCTTCCTCATGTTATGACTATGATGATCCCTGAGGCGTGGAGAGATGAGGAGATGAGTGAAGATCGAAAAGCATTTTATGAGTATCATGCTACATTTATGGAGCCGTGGGATGGCCCTGCATCTGTGGCATTTACTGATGGTAAGGTTGTGGGTGCTATTCTCGATAGAAATGGGCTTAGACCATCGAGATACTCGTTGACCAAAGATGATATACTTATCATGGCATCTGAGCAGGGAGCATTGGAGTTTCCTAGTGACGAGATAGTGATGAAGGGGAGATTGCAACCTGGAAAGATGTTTTTAGCAGACTTGGAGCAGGGCAGAATCATCCCTGATCATGAGATAAAAGAGCAGATGGCAACTACCTATCCATATAGAGAGTGGGTTGCAAAACAGAAGATAAACTTGGATGATCTGCCACTAGATCATTATATTTGGCAACCAAACCATGAGACGGTAAAACAGCGACAGAAGTGTTATGGTTATACTATAGAGGATCTAAAGACAGTCATAACACCAATGGCAAATGATGCTTATGAAGCTACAGGATCTATGGGTAATGATGCATCACTAGCTGTGTTGTCTCATCGCTCGATCAATCTATATAACTACTTTCACCAGCTCTTTGCACAGGTGACAAACCCTCCCATTGATCCTATTCGTGAAGAGTCTGTTATGTCGCTCACATCATATATCGGTTCACAAGGAAATCTCTTTCAAGAGGTTGATGAAGATAGAAACTTTATCAAGCTCAAAACACCTATTCTAGATAATAAGCAGATCGCAAAACTCAAAGGGATTAGCAAGTTTAATTTTAGAGCAAAATCTATAAGCATTCTCTTTGATGCACACAAAAAAGGTGATATGAGAGATGCCTTAGAGAGAGTAAAAGATGAAGTGAGCAAAGCAGTAGCTGATAACTATCAGGTGATTATACTCACTACTAGAGGTGTTAGCGAGGATTTAGCCCCAATCCCAACACTTCTTGCTACAAGTGCTGTTCATCAACACCTTATAAAAGAGGGGACAAGAACAAGCTGTGGACTTGTGATTGAGTCGGCAGAACCAAGAGAGATTCATCACTTTGCAACTCTGATTGGTTTTGGTGCAAATGCGATTAACCCATTCTTGGCATTTGAGACAATAGAAGATCTAAGAACAAGAAAGCTGATTAGAGAGGATCTAACCCAAGAGGAGGCTGTGGCAAACTACATAACTGCTGTTGGCAAAGGTATCTTTAAGATCATGTCAAAAATGGGAATATCCACAATCCGTTCATATACAGGGGCTCAGATATTTGAAGCTGTTGGTTTAGGTGATGAGCTAGTAGAGGAGTACTTTACTGGAACTCCATCTCGAATTGGTGGAATTGAGATAGATACGCTAGAGCAGGAGACTCTACTGTGTCATCTATTAGCATATCCTAAACAGATTATTGAATCAAATGGCTTAAATGTAGGTGGACAGTACGCCTATCGTCAAAGAGGGGAGAACCATCTTCTCTCTCCTGAGAACATATTCTTGTTACAACAGGCGACCAAAAACAATAGTTATGAGACATTTAAACAGTATACAAAGACAGTAGATAGTGTCAATGAGGAGTTTGTAACTCTTAGAGGACTACTTGAGTTTAGAGGTCGAAGCCCTATATCTATTGATGAGGTTGAGCCTGTAGAGAATATTATGAAGCGATTTGCGACAGGTGCTATGAGTTATGGATCTATCTCTCAAGAGGCTCATGAGACTCTTGCAATTGCGATGAATAGCATAGGTGCAAAGAGTAATACAGGAGAGGGTGGTGAAGATTCTGCTCGTTTTGGAACTAATAAAAACTCAAAGATCAAACAGGTAGCCTCTGGTCGATTTGGTGTGACAGCAAACTATCTAGTCAATGCTGAAGAGCTACAGATCAAACTAGCACAAGGTGCAAAACCAGGGGAGGGTGGTCAGCTCCCTGCTCATAAGGTTGATGAGATTATTGGTGCTACAAGACACTCAACCCCAGGGGTTGGACTTATCTCACCACCACCTCACCATGACATCTACTCTATTGAAGACTTGAAGCAGTTGATTCATGACCTCAAAAATGCAAATGTCAATGCTAGAATCAATACTAAGCTTGTATCAGAGGTAGGAGTAGGGACAATCGCAGCAGGTGTGGCAAAAGCATACTCTGATGTGATCTTGATTTCAGGTTTTGATGGAGGTACAGGTGCATCTCCACAGACATCTATCAAACACGCAGGTCTCCCTTGGGAGCTTGGGCTGTCTGAGACTCACCAGACACTTGTCAAAAATGGTCTAAGAGGTAGAATCACTCTCCAAACTGATGGTCAGCTCAGAAGTGGACGAGATGTAGCTATTGCTACGCTTCTAGGAGCTGAAGAGTGGGGGATTGCTACCTCTGCATTGATCGTTGAAGGGTGTATTATGATGCGTAAGTGTCACCTAAATACCTGTCCTGTAGGGATCGCTACACAAGATAAGGATCTCAGAGCAAAATATACGGGAAAACCTGAACATGTGGTTAACTTCGTGCGATTCCTTGCTACAGAGCTACGAGAGATCATGGCAGAGCTTGGATTTAAGACTATCAATGAGATGGTAGGACGAGTTGATAAGCTAAAAGCAAAAGAGGGTGTAAAACATTGGAAAGCAAAACATCTTCATCTTGAAAAGCTTCTCTATCGAATGTATGTAAGAGCAGAAGATAGCAAATATAAAACTATGGATCAAAATCACGGTATTGATGAGGCACTTGATAATGGGCTTATCGAGACTATGAGAGATGCTCTAGATAATAAAACTCCAATCAAAACAGAGATAAAACTTAGAAATATCAACCGAACTGTAGGAACAATGCTATCAGCAGAGATGACACGAAAACATGGTGAAGATGGATTGCCTGATGATACAATATATATCAAAGCTAATGGTACAGGTGGACAGAGCTTTGGTGCTTTTGTCAACTCAGGAATTACCTTTGAGCTAGAGGGTGATGCCAATGATTACTTTGGAAAGGGTCTTTGTGGTGGTAAACTTATCTTGTATCCACCTGCAAACTCTACCTTTGAAGCAAATGAGACGGTTATCCTTGGAAATGTGGCATTTTATGGGGCTACAAGTGGAGAGTCCTATATTTATGGTCTTGCAGGTGAGAGATTCTGTGTACGAAACTCTGGTGCGAAAGTGGTAGTCGGTGCTGTGGGCGATCATGGTTGTGAGTATATGACTGGTGGACGAGTGGTTATCTTGGGTGATATTGGTAAGAATTTTGGTGCTGGTATGAGTGGAGGTATCGCTTATATATATGACAAAAATAGTGATCTCTCTCAACGAATAAACAGAGAAATGGTAGATCTTGATAAAATCGAGACAGATAGTGATGCCAATGAGGTTAGATCAATGATCGAAAACTATCTAAAGTATACAGATTCAAAAGAGGCTAGAGCTATTTTAGAGAATTGGGATGAGTCTCAATCTAAATTTATAAAAGTTATGCCAAGAGACTACAAACGCGTATTAGAGAGTAAAAAGGAGGAGAAGTAAGATGGGTAAAATAACAGGATTTAAAGAGTATAAACGAAAAAACTTCACTCTAGCTCCAGTTGAAGAGAGAGTAAAACACTACAGTGAGTTTGTCACTCCTCTAAACCAAGAGGAGATGGAGATACAGGGTGCTAGATGTATGGATTGTGGTGTGCCATTTTGTCATAGTAACTACGGTTGCCCTGTGGGAAACCTAATCCCACAGTTTAATGATCAAGTCTATAGAGGAAAGTGGGAGGATGCATTTTATACGCTTATGAGTACCAATAACTTCCCTGAGTTTACAGGTCGAATCTGTCCTGCTACTTGTGAGACAGCTTGTGTATTGGGGCTAAATGAGACAGCTGTGGGGATCAAGAGTATAGAGTACTCTATTATCGAAAGAGCCTATGACGAGGGGTGGATGAGAGCTCAAATACCTGCTGTAAAAACAGGCAAAACCGTTGCCGTGATTGGGAGTGGACCAGCAGGTTTAGCTGTGGCTAACCAACTCAACAAAGCAGGTCATACTGTAAGTGTATATGAAAAAGATTCACGCATAGGTGGTCTAGTTCGTTATGGGATTCCAAACTTCAAACTTGACAAACAGAAGGTCGTTCAGAGACGAGTTGATCTTATGGCAGAGGAGGGTGTTAGATTCATCCCAAATGCAAATGTCGGTGTGACTCTACCTATCAAGGTTCTTCAAGATACTTATAATGCAGTGGTTATCACTACAGGAGCAGGAAATCCAAGAGATCTTCCTATAGAGAATAGAGATGCCACAGGAGTTCATTTTGCGATGGAGTTTCTATCTCAATCCAATAGTAGAGTAGAGGGTGAGACAATTTTCTCTAAAGATGAGATACTAGCAACAGACAAGCATGTTGTGGTAATTGGAGGAGGAGATACAGGAAGTGACTGTGTGGGAAACTCTATTCGCCAAGGTGCAAAGAGTGTTACACAGATTGAGCTTATGCCAAAATCTCCTGATGAGAGAACAGACGATATGCCATGGCCTACCTATCCTAGAGTATTCAGACTCTCTAGTTCACAAGCAGAGGGTGCTACAACAGACTTTAAAATGGATTTTAATGTTTTATCAAAATCATTTATAAAAGATGATGAGGGTAAGGTAACAGGAATCAACTGTGTCTATATAGAGTGGGAAGGTAGAGGATTCAACGAGATAGAGGGGTCTGAGTTTGTACTTCAAGCAGATTTAGTACTTTTAGCTATGGGATTCCTTGGCCCTTTGCAAGATGATGTCATCAAAGAGTTATCACTAGAGACTGATGAGCGAAGCAATATCAAGACCAATGGCTTTGCTACTTCCGTAGATGGAGTCTTTAGTGCAGGAGATAGTAGAAGAGGTCAATCGCTTGTTGTTTGGGCAATTTATGAGGGTAGAGAGTGTGCTGTAGAGGTTGATGAATATCTAACCCAAAAGAGAAGTATGCTCAACTGTAGAGACAGATCTCTCTGTGAGCTTTAGGCTAAAATAGAAAAGCTGTTATGGACTTAGTTTAATAAAAAATAATATTTTTTAAGTCCATATTAGATATAATATCCTTTAATTATCTTACATATTTATATAGCTAAAGGAATTTTATGAGTGATCAGTTTGAAGAGAATCAAGATATACAAGAGGTACGGATAGAAGATAGTATGAGGGCATCTTATCTTGACTACTCTATGTCTGTCATTATCGGTCGTGCTTTACCCGATGCAAGGGATGGTCTAAAACCAGTACACCGACGAATTCTTTATGCGATGAATGACCTCAGTATGAGTCACCGAAGTCCTTATAAAAAATCAGCTAGAATTGTCGGTGATGTTATCGGTAAGTATCACCCTCATGGTGACAACTCGGTATATGATGCACTAGTTCGTATGGCTCAACCCTTCTCCCTCCGAGCTCCTCTGATAGATGGTCAAGGAAACTTCGGTTCTGTTGATGGTGATAATGCGGCAGCGATGAGATATACCGAAGCTAGAATGACTAAGCTTACAGAACAGCTTCTAATTGATATAGACAAAGATACAGTCGATTTTACCCCAAACTATGATGACTCTATGAGAGAGCCTGATGTACTACCATCCCGAGTCCCTAACCTCCTTCTAAACGGCTCTAGTGGTATCGCTGTTGGTATGGCTACAAATATCCCTCCACACCGTATGGATGAGCTTATAGAGGCACTTTTACATATTATTGACAATCCTGATTGTGAAGATACAGAACTCTTCTCTATTATCAAAGGACCAGACTTTCCTACAGGAGGAATTATCTTTGGTAGAAAAGGGATTACAGATGCCTATACAACAGGGCGAGGGAGAATCAAAGTCCGTGCCAAGACCCATATAGAGGAGAAAGGCAAACGAGATGTTATTGTAATCGATGAGCTTCCATATCAGGTCAACAAATCTCGTCTGATTGAGAATATTGCTCAACTAGTAAGAGACAAACAGGTCGAGGGTATCTCTGAGATTCGAGATGAGTCAGATAGAGAGGGGATGCGTATTGTTATCGAGTTAAAACGAGATGCGATGAGTGATATTATCCTCAATAATCTCTATAAGAGTACTCAACTACAGACCACTTTTGGTATCATTATGTTAGCTATTGCCAACAAAGAGCCAAAGGTTTTTAAAATTCGTGAACTTCTTGACCTCTTTTTACGACATAGAAAAACCGTTATCATTCGTCGAACTATATTTGAACTCGAAAAAGCCAAATCGAGAGCTCATATCTTAGAAGGTCTTAAGATCGCAGTGGATAATATCGATGAGGTTATTCGTGTTATTCGTGAGAGTGAGGATACCGAGACTGCTAGAATCTCTCTAATGGAGAAATTCTCTCTAAGCGAGATACAATCTTCTGCTATTTTGGAGATGAAGCTGAGACGACTTACAGGTCTTGAGCAAGAGAAGATCGAAAATGAGTTGGTTGAACTCTATAAGCTGATTGAGTATCTGGAGTCTATCCTAAAGAGTGAAGATATTCTTAATGGAATCATCGCAGATGAACTTAAAGAGATTGGAGATAACTTCAAGTCTGAGAGACGAACCGAAATAGTAGATGATTATGATGATATTGATATAGAAGATCTAATTCCAAATGAGCCTATGGTCGTGACTATTACTCATAGGGGATATATCAAGAGAGTTCCTGTAAAGCTATATGAGAAGCAAAAAAGAGGTGGAAAAGGCAAGATAGCCGTAACTACCTATGATGATGACTTTATCGAGCAGTTTTTTATCTCTAGTACTCATGATACATTGATGTTTGTGACCGATCATGGTCAGCTATATTGGCTCAAAGTATATCGCATCCCAGAGGGGTCACGAACAGCCAAAGGTAAAGCAGTGGTCAACCTCATAAATCTTAAGCCTGATGAGAAGATCATGTCAATTATCCCAACTACGGATTTTAATGAGGATAAGGGGTTGGTCTTCTTTACTAGCAATGGTATTGTCAAGAGAACAAATCTAAAAGAGTACTCCAATATTAGAAACAATGGTGTTAGAGCTATTAATTTAGATGAAGATGATAGTATCGTGACTGCCAAAATAGTCTTACCTGATGTAAAATGGCTCTTTGTGACTACCAAAAAAGGTCAATGTATACGATTTAAAGTAGCTGATGCTAGAGAGATTGGTAGAGTTGCACGAGGTGTTACTGCTATCAAGTTCAAGATAGAGGGTGACTTTGTCTGTGGAGCAACAACAATCGAAGATGAAGAGAATGAGCTGTTGATGTTGAGTGAAAAAGGTATTGGTAAGCGAACTACTGCCTCTGAGTATCGAGAACAGAGTCGTGCTGGTAAAGGTGTGATCTCTATGAAACTCTCTGCCAAGACAGGTGATGTAGTAGGTGTTGTTTTGGTCGAAGAGGACAAAGATATGATGTGTCTCACTTCTATAGGCAAGATGATCCGTGTTGATATGCAGACTATCCGAAAAGCAGGACGAAACACTTCAGGAGTCAAAGTGGTCAATGTCGAGAAAAAAGATATTGTGGTCAGTATGGCCAAGTGTCCAAAAGAGGAGACAGAAGAGCCAGATGTTGTCAATCCTGATGGGTTAGAAGATATTTAAAACTAGTAGGGGTGTATGCCCTACTAGTTTTAAAATCTCCATTTTACTCCAAAAGTAATCTGCTCTAGATCTCCTCTATCCAATATAGTATAATCTCCATATAGAGTGATCTCTCTGTTTACTTCTACTCCTAGTTGAACTCCACCTGCTAATCCAAACGTTGTACCGTCTCTATCGTGAGTGTGTCCATCTCCATAGTCCCATTTGTAATTTTGTGCTGTTGCTCCCAACTCTAATTGGGTATAGAGTCTCTTGAAGAAGTAGTATCTATAGGTAGTTGAGACTCCTATAGTAGCCACTTGAATTTTATGATATGCTATATCGGGATCAAGAGAGATATCTAAGATTGTATGAGTGGCTTTTATCTCTATTCCCAATAGACCATACTTAAATTTTTTTATTGGCTTGTCTCCTTGAATTGCAAGGATCTTTCCTGCTCTGTAGTTAGGTAGTTTTGAGTATCTCTCTTCTCCTAGACTGACTCCTAAAGAGCTATATTTGGACTCATCTGCAATAGTTAATAGTGAGAGTAGCAAAAATAGTGAAATTGTTTTGATTTCTTATCCTTTTTTTTTCTATAAAAACATATTATATTATTTTTTAATAAAAAAGAACATTTATGATTTGAATATTTTGGCGTGTGGCAAGGTCACATTTGAGATTGGGTAGACCACAAATGATAACAAAAAAAGCGTAAGTTTACTACCTATTCGTTAGAATAGCGTAAAATTTTCTCACAAAGGAAAAAATGTGAAACAGTATAATGTAGCTGTTGTTGGTGCAAGTGGAGCTGTCGGTGAAGAGCTTTTTAGAGTTTTAGAAGATGTAAAGTTCCCTATTGGTGAGCTTTTGCCATTGGCTAGTGCCAACTCTGCTGGAAATCCTATTGAGTTTGCTGGTAAAAACTATACTATTGAAGAGTTAACCGAGAGTGTATTTGAGGGGCGAGGTATCGATATTGCTTTCTTCTCTGCTGGAGGGAGTATCTCTGCAAAGTATGCTAAGTACGCCGTTGAGGCAGGAGCTGTGGTGATCGATAATACATCACACTTTAGAATGATAGATCGTGTGCCATTGGTTGTTCCAGAGGTAAATCCTGAGGATATTGAGCTTTGGGAAGATACAGGGATTATTGCTAATCCAAACTGTTCAACTATTCAGATGGTTCAGCTTTTAAAACCCTTGGATGATCTGTACGGGATCAAACGAGTAGATGTTAGTACCTATCAGGCGACATCAGGAGCAGGAAAAGCAGGGATGGAAGAGTTAGTTAGACAGATGCAAGACTTCTTTGCCTTTAAACTAGACGAGACAGAGGTAAAAGCCTTTACTCATCAGATCGCTCTAAATGTGATACCTCAGATCGATGTACCCGAAGAGAATGGTTACACAAAAGAGGAGATGAAGATGGTCAATGAGACCAACAAGATCATGCACTCAGATTTTGCTGTAAGTGCCACTTGTGTTCGTGTTCCTGTACTTAGAAGTCACTCTGAGGCTATTACTATTACCTTCAAAGAGGGTGTAGATGTTAGTGTAGAGGAGGCTAGAAGAGTATTAGGTGCATTTGAAAATGTCAAAGTTATAGATAATATAGAGAATAATGAGTATCCGATGCCAATCACTGCAACTGATACAGATGAGACCTATGTTGGACGAATTAGAAAAGATATTTATGCCCCAAATATATTGCATCTTTGGGGTGTTGCAGATCAAGTGAGAGTTGGAGCAGCAACTAATGCTGTGCGAATTGCTCAAAAATGGATAAAATTGGAGTCCTAATATGAAGTCTATTGAGAGAGTATTTGAGAGTTTTTTGTGGAACACCCGTTTCTTTGTACTGTTTGCCGTTCTCTTCTCTATGTTAGGAGGAATAGCACTGTTTATTGTAGCTTCTGTTGATATTTGGGGAGTAGTTTCCAATGTTGTTACTACCTATCTTACCCATGCTCACCCTGATAAGTTTCATGAGCAGATTGTAGGTGGGCTTATTGGTGCGGTTGATCTCTATCTGATGGCAGTTGTGATGTTCATTTTTGGGTTTGGTCTCTATGAACTCTTTATCTCGGAGATTGATGTAGCCAAAAAAGAGGGTGCTTCAAAAATCTTAGAGATCCACTCACTCGATGAACTTAAAGATAAGTTGGGTAAAGTGATCGTGATGGTACTTGTGGTGAATTTCTTTCAACGAGTACTATTTACAACTTACAACGGAGCTTTAGATTTGGTATATTTTGCCATCTCTATATTGGCTCTGGCTGTATCATTATATTTTTTACATAAAGGTCATTAATGAGTAAAATTTTTGTAGATGCGTGTCTTGGAAAAGAGACACCATACACTCCTGTTTGGATGATGAGACAAGCGGGACGATATTTGCCTGAGTATATGGCAGTAAGAGCAGAGGCAGGGAATTTTTTAAATCTATGTCACACTCCTGAAAAGGCCGCAGAGGTTACTATTCAACCACTAGACATAGTAGGTGTTGATGCTGCTATTCTATTTTCAGATATTTTGGTAATTCCTGATGAGATGGGAATGGATTTGGAGTTTATCAAAGGATTTGGCCCAAAATTCAATGACCCTATAAAGTCACAAGAGGATTTGGATAGATTAACCAAAGGCAAAGAGGCATCTGATAAGCTTACTTATGTATATGATACAATCAAGCTACTTAGAAAGCAACTTGATGATAGAGATGATGAGATTGCACTAATTGGATTTTGTGGCGCTCCTTGGACTCTAGCAACCTATATGATAGAGGGGCAAGGGACAAAGACATACAATATCTGTAAAAAGATGATGTACTCAAATCCTGAACTGCTTCATAATATCCTAAAAGAGGTTACAGAGGTAGTAAAATATTACATGGAGAAGCAGATAGAGTCAGGTATTGATGTGGTACAGATCTTTGATAGCTGGGCTGCTGCCATTGAGCCAAGTAAGTATGATGAGTTTTCATGGAAATATATGGTTGAGATAGCTGACTATCTCAAATCAAAATATCCTGATACTCCAATTATCATGTTTCCAAAAGGTGTATCTGCATTTGTTGAGCAGGGGCTAGTCTATGGAAATTTTGATGTATTTGGTGTAGATTGGGGAACTCCAATGGCTCTAGCCAAAGAGAAATTAGGTGACAAGTATGTCCTCCAAGGAAATATGGAGCCATGTAGACTCTATAGCAAAGAGGCTACTACTGAGTGTGTTGAGTCTTTAGCAGAGACTATGAGAGATGGTAGACATATCTTCAACCTAGGTCATGGGATCTTACCTGATGTACCTGTTGAGAATGCAATCCACTTTGTCAAAGAGTGCCAAAGAGCGTCTAAGCGTTCTTAATATATCAGAGCAATCAATAAAGGTTGCTCTATCCTTTCACATATAAAATTATCCCCAAATAACTCTTTTTTTACTCGCAATTGCTATAATTCTAAAAAAGGAAGATCAATGAAAAAATCATATCTTGACACCCAACCTGACGAAAATGGATATTTTGGAAAATTTGGAGGAGCTTTTTTGCCTCCAATGCTAGAAGAGCCTTTTGCTGAGATTCGTAAAGAGTATCTCCGACTAAAATATGACCCTAAGTTTATCGAAGAGTTAAAGTATGTGCGTAAGCACTATCAGGGACGACCTACACCTATCTCTTTTGCCAAAAACCTGACAGAACACTGTGGAGGAGCAAAGATCTATCTCAAAAGAGAAGACCTCAATCATACAGGAGCTCACAAACTAAACCACTGCATGGCTGAGGTAATTTTGGCTAAACATCTAGGCAAGAAAAAGGTAATAGCAGAGACAGGAGCAGGACAGCATGGTGTGGCTCTAGCGACAGCTGCCGCCTATTTTGGATTAGAGTGTGAGATTCATATGGGAGAGGTAGATATCAAAAAAGAGTATCCCAATGTAGTCCGAATGAAGATTCTTGGAGCAAAAGTTGTTCCTGCTACTCATGGACTAAAAACTCTGAAAGAGGCAGTAGATAGTGCTTTTGGAGTATATATGGAGACTCATGAGGAGTCGCTTTTTTGTATAGGCTCAGTAGTTGGTCCACACCCATTTCCTCTGATGATACGAGATTTTCAATCAGTTGTTGGGTTTGAAGCCAAAGAGCAGTTTTTGGAACTAGAAGAGAATTTACCAGATCATGTAGTTGCTTGTATAGGTGGTGGTAGTAATGCTATGGGAATCTTCTCTGGGTTTATTGATGATGAGGTAGAGTTAACAGGTGTTGAACCTATGGGTCGAGGAGATAAACTTGGAGATCATGCTGCGAGTTTGACCTATGGAGAGGAGGGTGTAATGCATGGATTTAACTCTATTATGCTCAAAGATGAAAATGGTGAACCAGCCCCTGTCTACTCTATCGGAAGTGGTATTGACTACCCATCTGTAGGACCAGAACATGCTTATTTGAGTAGTATTGATCGTACTAAGATTGGGTTATGTAACGATGATGAGTCTATTGATGCTTTTTTCAAACTCTCTCAACTAGAAGGTATAATTCCTGCATTAGAATCAGCTCATGCTGTAGCTTATGCAATGAAGTTAGCAAAATCACTATCTTCTGATAAAACTATTTTGGTCAATCTAAGTGGTCGAGGAGATAAGGATATTGATTTTGTAGTAGAACATTTTGATGTCCCCGATGCAAAATTTTAAGATCAGGCTATTTTAGCCTGATATAAGCCTAAAAATAATAATGTAGAGATAGTGAAATATCACCTCTATTATCCATATCTTTCAGTTTGTCAGTTCTCATATATCTATATCCAAAATCGATGTCAAAATCGTTACTTAGAACATAGTTAATCCCCAAATTTACACCATATAGGTATCCGTTATCTGTGGAGCTATTTTTTTGATCTTGCATAACACCCAAGGAAAAACCGATATAAGGTTTTAGTGGAATATCTCTAAATACATCTGTTAATACTCCTTTGTCCATCTGCATAATCAGACTGTGAAACTTATGACTAGACTCTTGGGCATAGCTGTAAGAGATAGCTGTTCTCCACTTGCTTGTCTGTTTACCATATTTTAGTCCAAAAGTAGGAGTGGATACACTATCATAATTTGTATAGGAACTCTGTACTCCAATGAAACTATAGATACTCTCTACGAGTTCTTCTGCACTACTTGTTGAATTAAATAGAAAGAGTATTAATAAGATTTTAATATGTAATTTCATCTATAAAGCCTTTTGTGATTAAATGTTTTAAAATTATAACCTTTTTAGTTTAAGCTTAAAAGATTATAAATATAATATTGATGCTTTTAAGATAGAGATTTGAATCCATAAGTCAAAGAGGATATAATATCAACAAAAAGAAAAATATGGAAAATTTATGAAAGAGTTTTTAACAAAAGCGAAAGCATCTACATCAATTATTGCTACCCTTGATGGGAAAACAAAAAATAGAATACTCAATGAGATGGCGATGGCTCTAGTAAAACATAGTGGTTACATCGTGAGTGAAAATAGTAAAGATATGGATGAGGGTAAAAAAAATAGTCTAAATCCTGCTCTACTTGATCGTCTTTTACTTGATGAGTCGAGGGTTACTTCGATTGCTAAATCACTTGTGGAGATAGCAGGACTAAAAGAGCCAGTGGGTAGAGTTCTTGAGGGGTGGGTCAATGATGATAATTTGAGAATAGAGAAGGTATCTGTTCCTATTGGAGTGGTGGGTGTGATATATGAATCTCGTCCAAATGTCACCTCTGATGTAGCAGGATTATGTTTCAAGAGTGGAAATGTAGCTATTCTCAAAGGTGGAAAAGAGGCAGAGTACTCAAATCAAGCTATTGCAAAGATCCTTCAAGAGGTTTTGGTACAAAATAACCTGCCAAAAGAGATTATATCTCTGCTTCCTGATAGCTCTCGCGAGGGAGTTGCCAAGCTGATCCAAGAGGATGAGTTTGTTGATCTGATTGTTCCTAGAGGTGGAGAGGCTCTTATTAAGTTTATCTCAAAGAACTCTCTAGTTCCTGTAGTTAAACATGACAAAGGTCTCTGTCACACCTATATACATGTCGATGCAAATCCTCAAAAAGCGATCTCTATTGCTCTCAATGCAAAGTGTCAAAGACCAGGAGTTTGTAATGCTATGGAGACGCTGATACTTGATAGAAAGATTGCTCAGACTATACTTCCTGCTCTATATAAATCTTTTGTTGATGCAGGAACAAAACTTAGAGGGTGTCCAAAAACTAGAGAGTTTATCTTTATCGAGATGGCATCAGAGGAGGATTTTAATACAGAGTATTTGGCAAATGAGTTAAATATAAAAGTTGTTGATGGGATTATTGAGGCGATAGCTCATATTGCTAAATATGGTTCTGGTCACTCAGAGGCTATTATTACAGAGAACTACTCTGCTGCTGAGAAGTTTATGGATGTGGTGGATGCGGCTTGTGTCTATGTCAACGCTAGTACACGATTTACAGATGGTATGGTCTTTGGATTTGGTGCAGAGGTGGGAATCTCTACCAATAAGTTACACGCTAGAGGTCCTATGGGGATCAATGAATTGACAACTTATAAGTTTAAAATATATGGAAATGGGCAGACCCGTTAATCTATTTATTTTAGTTTTTACTATTATTACTACTATAGCCTCTGCTAAGAACATAGATGCCCCTATGTTTATTACTTTTGAGGGCAATGGACATATCGACAGCACAACTCTTGAAGATGTTGTTGGTGTCCAAAGACCATCACCTCTAGCAGTGTGGAAAGAGAAAAAAGCTACTATCAATGCACTATATATCCCTAAACTGGATGAGATATTTAGACTATATTATCAAAAAGAGGGTTTTTATAATGCCAAAATCAGGCACAAGATAGATGAAAAAGGGATACACTTTTTTATTAAAGAGAATCGATATATAAAAATTAAAAATATAGAGATAGAGAGTGATTTTGATATAAGTGAGCTGATACGGGTTAGAAAAAGAAGACGATTTCGAGCAGAGGAGTTCTCTGCTACAAAATCAGCTATCAAAAAAAAACTTCTGGAGAGTGGTTTTTGTAACTACGATTTAGATACCAAAGCCTATATAGATTTAGAAAAATTTTCTGCCAAGATTCAAATAAAATTGGAAAAGGGTGAACCTTGTTATTTTGGAGAGATCACTATCGATGGAGAGGGAAATATAGATGATGATGTGATCCTATCTCGACTCTATTTTGAAGAGGGCGAGGTGTTTAACATGGAGAAGATCAAAGAGAGTTATAACGCTCTCTATAATTTAGAAGCTTTTGATCAGGTATATATAAAAGAGAATCGAAGTCGTGAAGATATATTAGGTATAGAGGAGATCAAAAAACAGTATAACTCTCTCTATAAGTTAGAAAACTTTGATAGTATTTACCAGAAGATGGATAAAAAGAAAAAAAGTAAAATTCCTATGAATATAAAGTTCAAAGAGATTAAAGATACTACCCATTCACGAATAGGAGTAGGGTATGCTACTGATCTCCTCTTTCAAGCAAAATATCACTGGGAGTACAAAAACTTTTATGGAGATGGACGAAAGTTACTTTTTGATATTTTGTATTCACAAAAACAGAAACGGATTGAAAATAACTTCTTAAATCCTGCATTTTTAATGTTGTGGGGATACCATATGGATCTACAAAACAGTGCAGGGTATAAGGAGGAGAGAAATATCCATGATTATGATGAAAAAATTGGATATGATAAACTCTATCTTCTGCATCAAGGGGTAGAGTGGTTTCATAGCATCGGTATGGGAATAGAGAATATCGATATATCTGATGACAAAAGTTTTTTTCTTATTTACCCTTTTATGAAGCTTATATATGATCTTAGAGACTCTCGACTAAATCCAAAAAATGGGATCTATTTTTCTCATGAGATGGAGTATGGTCTACCCTATTCACCTGATAGTACGACCTATCTAAAGTATTTAGAAGAGTTGAGATTGATCTATTCGATCAAAAATGTCACTCTATCAGGTATTGGTAGAATCGGAGCGATAAAAGTGTATCAAAATAGAATGCCTGAGACTAAGAAGTTTTTTGCAGGGGGGGCTTTTTCCAATCGTGCTTATGGATATGAGAAGATTGGGGTTACTCGCTCCTCAAAAAAAATATTGGAAGATAAGGGAGGATTTAGTATAGCAAACTTGACACTAGAAGCAAATTTTCCTCTCTATAAAAGTATCTATATGGGAATCTTTTCAGATAACACTATGATCAGTGAAAACCAAGGCGTTTGGGAGTTTTCCAATAAAGTTATATACTCAACAGGTTTTGGATTTCGTTATATGACCCCTATTGGACCATTTAAAATTGATTTTGGGTTCAATGTCAATAAATATAGTGATAACGCTATTAATTTTCAAGTGGGACAATCCTTTTGATTCGATTGCTATATTTGTTGGCAGTTGTTGTAGAGATTGTGCTTTTTACAGGCATTGTTTTGCTATTTCTTATTACAGATTCTCGGACTCTGCATGTGGTTGGTGGAGATATTCTAAAAGAGTATAATATCTCTTATAAAAAGATCTCAGGAAATCTTTTTACAGGGATAGAGGTTTTAGATCTTAGATATAATAAAAAAAAGATAGTGGATAGTGCTACTATTTACTGGAATCCTTTCTCTCTCTATCATAATCAAATTGATATAACAAAATTGGATATAAGAGGAGTAAATAGCAGATCTCTTATCGATATGGTAGAGGCTCTTCCTCCTTCTGAGAGTAGTGATCCTATATTTATCCCTTTTGATATAAACTTCGATGAGATTAATCTTGAATCAGATGATTTTATATATCATACAGTGGATATTAAAAACTTTGAGTTGGAGATTCATAAACTAAAACTCTCAAAAGAGATGGATATAAAGAGTAAATCTATAGAGATCTCGTTGGATTCAAATTTAGTAAATATAGGACTCAAAGGCAAGATAGATAATCAGGTTCTACAACTAGATAGAGTAGATGTTAGAGAGATAGATATAGATGTTATTGTATCTCTTGTAAATAGTCTAAATAGTAATAGTAGTTCAAAGAAGAAGCAGAAAAAAACTATAAAAAATGAGACTCCTCCTGTAGCTCCTCCTCTCTTGAAAGATATAAAGATTAGAGATACTTTTGTCTCTCTCAAAAAGATAACTTATGGACCAATTACTCTGGAAAAGACAGAGTTAAGGGTGAGTGATATGAGTATAGATCCTCTGAATAGCTTTAATATCAATGCAAAAAAAGCTATATTATTGGGAAAAACAAGTTTTGCAGATACTAGACAGATAGGCTATATAAAAAACTCTAAACTCTATACCAAAGGTGCTGTAATAACACGAAAACATCTTTTTGATCTATACTCTTTGCCTCTAAACCAAAAGGAGTTACATAGGTTACCTGCAAAGGTATCTGTAAATCATAAAGGTGTCTGGGTAGAGATAGACCACTCGGTCAAAGATCTACTTGTACTTAATGCTCCTTTTAATGTAACCCTTAAAAAAGCGAAACATAAATTGGACTATATCTATATGGATAAAAAGATATTTATTCGCTCAGAAGCTACCTCTAGTATGACCTATTCAGATGAGAGTGATGTGCAAAATTTGGTTACAGTTGATATAAAAAAGAGAGGTTATACCACTTATGAAGGTGAGGTATCTGTCAAAAAAATTAAAAATCTCCCCCCAAATATCTCTAATCATCTTTTAGAAAATCTAAAAGCAACTTACAAAGGAGATACAAAAAAGCTTTTGGTTAAAGCAGAGTCAAAGCAGATAAAAGGGGAGTTTTTGACCAAGGGGTATAAGGATGCAGATCTAAAAATAAGAAGTAAAAAATCGATTCTTTTATCAAGTATTTTAACACTTCCAAAAGATATAGGAGATTCAAAAGGAGATATACATAGTGAATCCCATTTTGATTTTAAAGATATAAAAAAGAGTATGATAGGGGTAGATATAGAGTCTAATTTGGTAAACCTTCATGCTGATATGGGAATTAAACAGCCTTTTAAAATAGACTTTTTGGCTTCTGTTCCAATAACTTCAACTTTATTGAAGCTGGATAGAAAAATTAAAATAAAAAATTTAAATAAGATAATCGGAAAAATTGTTTTAGATAAAGATAACATGATTCGTATCAATTTTTCTAATAGAGATATAAGGTTTGCAGGAAATTATAATACAAAAAGTACTCTATTAAGTAGATCTATTTTGAGAATAGGCGATGAACAGATAACTATTGATGGGGATATTAATAGTGTTCTTCATATTAATAGTTATATAGATAATATAGATAACTTAACAGATGTGATAGAGAGATACTATGATTTGACTCTTCCAAAACTCAAAGGTAGTGCAGATGTCAAGATGAAATTTTATGCTAATTCTAACTATAGCAAAATGATGAGTATCAACATAAAAGGTAAATCGATTGACTATTTGGGTATCAAAGGGAACATTGATACTAAAGTAGATATTAGCAGGGAGAAAAAAATAGATATATCTTTTAAGAGTAAAAAGCTTGTATATAAGGGTGATACAAAACTATATTCTATACGAGGAAAACTACTTTTACATGATGATAAGATAGAGATTGACTCATATAGCTTTAAGTTTTATAATGATTATATAAGTCGATTTTTTAGTACAAAGAAATCATATCTCAGATATAACAATGGAATACTATCTATCGATAAAGTTTGGATAAACGATCAAGTAGAGATCTCGGGTGACTACAATATAGATAATCTAAAAGGGAATTTAATAGTTGAATCAGATAGTTTTGGATTTAAAACTTCTGATTTTGATCTGATTGCTAGATTTTTTTTAAAAGTTGATCTTGATAAAGAGAGAGTTTCGATAAAAGGAAAAATAAATCCTTTGGGAAACAGTATTAGTTATGAGACTATCGGTTCTGGTATCTCTGAAGATAGTGATATATTGATAGTTCAAGAGTTAAAAAAGAAAAAAGATAGTATCTTAAATAATATTAAAATTCAAGTAGCAGTTGAGCATGATACTCCTCTCAAATATAGTGCCAATGATGTCAATATTGATTTTGTAAATAATATTTTGTTAATCAAAGATTACAACAGAGATTTTAAACTCTTGGGGATTACTACTATCAATAAAGGGTATTATCAAAAAGATGAAAAACAATTCTTTTTGGATGAGAGTCATATCTATTTCTCTGGTGATCCCAAAAAACCTCTCTTGGAGATAAAAGCTACTTATAATATAGAGCAGTATAATATTCAAATTTTTATATCAGGAACTACTGATGACCCTATTATCAACTTCAACTCCGATCCATATTTGACTCAAAAAGAGATTCTCTCTCTTATACTCTTTGACTCAACAGGTTCAAATAATCGAAGTGGAACAGAACTCTATGCACTACTTGGAGGTACTTTTGCCAAAGAGTTGATGAAGAGTTTAGGTTTTAGTGTAGATCACCTTCTTTTGGGACAGGGGATAGATGAGCGACTCTCTGTGGAGGTTGGGCAGAAGATCTCTGACGATATAACAGTTATATATCAACACAACAATGGCAAAGATGGGATTAAAGTCCGAGTTGACCACAGTGATAACTTTGAGACTGACATTATAGTTCAACCACCAAATAGCTCTAGCATAGAGTTCTTGTTTAAGAGTGACTAAAAAAAATATATTAAAAGAAAAATAATATATAATAATTTGTTTATTAAAATATTTTAAAGTGTTGTAAAAAAATATTATTCAATGAAAATTATGATATAATTAAATCCTATTACTTGTAAAATTTAATAAGAAGAATACAAAAGCATGAAAATATTATTTTTAACGGACAACTTTCCCCCTGAAGTTAACGCCCCAGCTACAAGAACTTTTGATCATTGTAAATATTGGGTAGGTTTAGGTCATGATGTTACTGTTGTAACTTGTGTACCAAATTTTCCACAAGGAAAAGTCTATGCAGGATATAAAAATAGACTCTATTCTAAAGAGAATATCGAAGGCATCAAAGTTATTCGTGTATGGAGCTATATCGCCGAAAACAAGGGTTTTGCCAAGCGTTCACTCGATCAGCTAAGCTTTGCTTTCAGCTCTTTTTTTGCAGGACTTTTTTTAGGCAAATTTGATTACATTATTGCCACTTCACCACAATTTTTTACCTCATGGTCAGGTTATATGTTGTCTAAGTTTAAAAGAACCCCTTGGTTGTTTGAAGTAAGAGATATGTGGCCTGAGGGTATTATCTTTTTAGATAGAGAATCTAAGATATATAAAATATTAGAAAAAATTGAATTGGCTCTATATCGAGATGCATCTAAAATTATAACTGTAACAGAAAGTTTTAAAGATAGCATTATAAAAAGGGCCACAGTTCCTAGAGATAAAATCAAAACAATTTATAATGGCTCAAATAATAGTCTATTTAAAGCTAGAGAAAAAGATCAAAAGATTTTAAAAAAATTTAATTTAGAAGGTAAATTTATCGTTGGTTATGCTGGAACTTTAGGAATAAGTCATAGTTTAGAGTTCATTGTAAATCAGTTGGCTTTTATAAAAGAGAAAGATATTCATTTCGTATTTATAGGCGATGGTGCTGTAAAAAGTAATATGTTGTCACTATTGAAGAGATTAAACTTAACCAATATCACAATGATCGATCCTGTTAAAAAAGAGGATATGCCAACCTATTTATCTATTTTTGATATTGGTTTAGTACCATTGAAAAAAGAGGATGCTTATCTCAAGGTGATTCCATCTAAAGTATTTGAGTTAGCCTCCATGCGAAAGCCAATTCTGCTTGGAGTTGATGGAGAGATCCGAAAAATAGTCACCTCATATGGTGCTGGTGAGTATTTTGAACCAGAAAATGGTGAAGAGTTTTTGAATAAATTAAATTATCTGTATAAAAATAGAGATTCATTAGACTCTTACTCTTCTGGATTAATTAAATTAAGCAACAACTTTGATAGAGAAACTTTGGCAACAAAAATGATAGATTTTATAGGAAATCAGAAATGAAACTCTTGATTACAGATTTACAATTTCGTAAGTCATTTGATATTTTTAGTATATGTAATTCAAAGGGATACGATATTATTGGTCTGCATTCTGGTGGAGTTTTTGAGAAAATAGTACTTCCTCTTATATATTTAAAGAGAGTCTATAGTGTTAAGAAGAGAGAGAACTTCTCTGCGTTACTATCAACACTATTATCAAAAAATGAGAAGGTAGTCTATTTTCCGATAGAAGAAAATAGTACAGAATTTATATATGAGTTTAATAAAACTCAATCAGATAACTCTCTATATTGTAATTTACCTCCTCAAGAGGCTTTTGATACAGTTAAAGATAAAGGAAAATTTTCTACTTTTTGTAGTGAAAATGGGATCTTAATACCTAAAGAGTATAACTATAATAATTTATTAGAGAAAAAAGAGATCCCATCAAAATTAATTGTAAAACCTAAAAGAGGCTCTGGCTCTATTGGTATCCAATTTATTGATAGTTATGAAGAGCTATTGGCCCTTCATGATTTAGATTTTGATGAGTATATTATTCAAGAGCGTTTGGAGAACTCGCAAGATATAGAGGGAGCATTTTTTCTTTTTGATAAAGGTAAATTTGTCTCATATTATGGACATGAAAGAATTCGCTCTTATCCTCCTGAAGGTGGTGTTAGTGTCTACTCGAAGATTAGACTAAATGAGACACTAAAATTGGCTGGAATTGAACTATTGGAGAAATTGAATTGGTCAGGTATTGCTATGGTAGAGTTTCTGTTTGACCAAAAGACACAACAATATAAAGTTATAGAGATAAACCCTAGAGCGTGGGGTTCTATTATGCTTTCTGAATTTTGTGGAGCTAATTTAATTACGGATTATATTAAAACATCTGTAGGTGAAGATGTTAGCAATTCTAAAGTCCGAGAAGATTGTTATATGCGTTGGGTCTTTCCTTGGGATCTATTGCTCTATTTTAAATATAGAGGAGATATACCTAACTTTTGGAGTTTTCCAACAGATAAGACATGTTATCTTAATTTTACATATAGCTCATGGTATAGAAGTCTTCTCTATACTATATATAATGTTTTTGATATTAAAAAAATTAATAAGCTCTACAAGAAAGTTTTTACTAAATGAAAAAAATAGTTGTTTATGATTTTGATAAAACTTTGACCTATAAAGATACACTATTGGGTTATTTTTTGTATAGCGGAAAGAGAAATGTTCTATATCCGTTTAAGTCTATCATCTATTTTTTCTCTATGATATTAGCTAAGTTAAAATTTATGACAAATACAGATTTAAAAAGAGTAGGAGTTAATCTTTTTTTATCAAATTTGGAGGAGGATGTTTTTTATAAAAAATCAAAAAATTATCATAGGAGTATAGAGTTTAATAATCTTTTCAAAAACTTGACTTATAGCAAGGAGAGTGAATATTTTATAGTTAGTGCATCTTTTGAAGAGTACCTAAAGCCGATATTTCCATCTTTTGTGAATATTGTTGCTTCTAAAATAGCTGTTTCTAAAAATAGAGCAGTAGGTGTTGAATTTAACTGTTATAAGGAGAATAAAATTGAAGCATTAAAAAAGTTAGGAGTTGATAGTATAGATATTTTATATACTGATAGTTATAGTGACTTAGAGATGGCAAAAATTTCAAAAGAGATTATTATTGTCAAAGGTGATACTCTCATCATATGTTCTAATATTGATGAGTTTAATAGATATTTTATTTCGTAGGGAGATAGTTGTGAATATTTTAACATTTGATATTGAAGATTGGTTTCATATTCTTGACCATGGTTCAACGAAAACGGAAAAAGAGTGGTCTAATTTTGAATATAGACTTGATAGTAATATGGATAGAATTTTTAGATTGTTAGATAAGCATCAACAAAAAGCGACTTTTTTCTGTTTGGGATGGGTCGCAAAAGAGTTTCCTCATATTATTAAAAAAATTAGTGATTTAGGGTATGAGATAGCAACTCATTCTAATTCCCATCAGCTAATTTATGAACAGAGTAAAAAAGAGTTTGAAGTAGATTTGGATATATCTATCAATAGAATAGAGGATATAATCGGTAAAAAAGTAAGAATATATAGAGCTCCTGGATTTAGTTTGACTCAGAATGAATCTTGGGTTTTTGAGATGTTAATCGATAAAGGAATTGAAGTTGATTGTTCTGTTTTTCCTGCAAAGAGATCACATGGTGGATTTGAAAAATTTGTTGAGTCTAAACCAACAATTATAGAGTGTACGAATGGAAAACTAAGAGAGTTCCCTATTAATCTTTATCCTTTGATGTATAAAAAAATTATATTTTCAGGAGGGGGATATTTCCGTCTATTACCCTATCAAGTAATTGAATATATGATGAATCGAAGTAGCTATGTGATGACATATTTTCATCCTAGAGATTTTGATAAATATCAGCCGATGATAGAGGATTTGAGTTATATTCGGAAATTTAAATCCTATTATGGATTAGGGGGAGCTTTAGAAAAATTGGATCGATTAATAGAAAATTTTGAATTTTATGATATTTCAGAAGCAGAAGCAAATGTTGATTGGTCAACAACTAAAAGTATATATTTATAGTTTTAACTCAAACAGCCAAGCGATTTTATGATATTCTAACGCTAATTATTCTATAAAGTATTAAGAGGTATTAAATCATGTCAAAAAATCAGTTAAACAAGATAAAAAAAGTGGGATTTGTATTAAGACCAAATTCTCCTACTATTCTTCCTATCTATGAAAATATTAGAGCAAAGTTCGAAAATCGAGGCGTTGAGGTTTTATTAGATTATGACTCTGCTAAGATGATTGATATTGTCGATGGAGTTGAATTTATAACACTCTGTAACAGTGTAGATCTATTGGTCTCTCTAGGTGGAGATGGTACTCTGCTCTCGTTAGTTCGAAGAAGTTATGGCTATGATAAACCAGTTCTTGGGATCAATGCAGGTAATTTAGGATTTTTAGCTGATATACCGATAGATTGTGTTGATGAGATGGTAGATAGGTTGTTGATAGGAGATTATCGTATTGATGAGAGGATGATGATGGAGGGGTATATAGAGAGTTCTTCTGGAAGAAAAGATTTTTATGCCTTTAATGATATTGTTATTACTCGACAGACTGTCTCTCATATGGTAAAAGTAGATGCATCTTTGGATGGAGATTGGTTTAATACCTATCGAGGTGATGGACTGATTATCTCTACACCTACAGGCTCTACAGCGTATAATCTCTCTCTTGGTGGCCCTATTATATATCCTCTATCCAAAGTTTTTATTATGACACCAGTTGCACCTCACTCTCTTACTCAGAGACCATTAGTTGTTCCATATGACTTTACAATTACTTTAAAATCTGCTGATGATGTTTTTGTTATAGTTGATGGACAGGATAACTATCATCTCGAAGCTGATGAAAAATTGATTATCAAAGGGGCCGCAATGTGTGCCAAGTTACTTCACAAAAAAGAGCATAGTTATTTCAAAGTTCTCAGAGAGAAACTATTTTGGGGTGATGAGTAATGATCAATCGTGTCTATATAAAAAAGTTGATCTCATTTGATGAGGTAGAGTTAGAGTTAAAAAAAGGTTTGGTTGTACTCTCTGGTCCCAGTGGTGCAGGAAAATCTCTTTTAATGAAGAGCATACTTTCAACTTTTGGTTACTGCACAGCGGAAGCTCTTCTCTGTGAAGTATCTATAGATAGACCGTTAAGATTAAAAAATGAGGCTTATGATTTTGAGGATGAGATTACCCTAAAGAGTATAAAAAAGGGAAAAGCTCGTTACTACATTGATGGACAAAATATACCTAAAAAATTACTAAATAATCTCTTTTTCCCTTTTGTTCAATATCTTAGTATTCGTGACAAGAGTAGTTTTGAGAGCAAGGAGTTAATCTCATTGATAGATAACTCTTTGAGCTCTAAAAATAGCTCTTTCAAGAAGATGAAGAAAGAGTACCAAAAGCGTTACATTAACTATAAATCTAAATTGGATGAACTCAAAAAGATTAAGGAAAATGAATCAAAACTAGCAGAGCTTATAGAGTTTGCGAATTTTGAAATTGAGAAGATCATGACGATAGATCCCAAGATAGGAGAGGATGAAGGTCTACTTAATGTAAAACATCAACTCTCTAAAATAGATAAGATCAATGATGCACTAGAGAGTGCTAATGGGATATTTGAATTTGAAGAGTCAGTTAATGAGGTCTATAGGCTTCTTGATAAGGATGATTCTGTTTTTGTTGATATGATGAATCAACTTCGAGCAGATTTTGAAGATATTGAGTTGCTATCAGAAGAGTTATCGGAGGTTGATATAGAGGCTGTTCTTGATAGATTGGAGAAAATATCTTCACTCAAAAGTCGATATGGTAGTATTAAAGAGGCATTAGAGTATGCTAGAGTTAAGCAAAATGAGTTAGCATCTTATAAAAATATTGAAAAAGACAAGAGTTATTTAGAGTCTTTTTTGGATATTGAATTTACAGAGCTTATGGTTCTTGCCAATCGTATGACTCAGTATCGACAAAAAGAGGCGATAAGACTTGAAAAAGAGTTAGAATTTTACCTCTCAGAGCTTAAGCTTCCTCCTCTGTTCTTTTCATTTGATAGGGTCTCTATAGATGAGTTGGGTCAAGATAGATTGGATGTTAATATCAATGGTTCTAATGCAACAACACTAAGTGGTGGTGAGTTTAATCGTGTTCGATTAGCTCTGATGGTAGTAGCTCTTTTGGGAGTTAAAGATGGAGGAGTACTTATCTTGGATGAGATAGATGCCAATGTTTCAGGAGATGAATCCATCGCCATTGCCAATATGATTGCTAAGCTCTCTTCGGTTTATCAGATATTTGCTATCTCTCACCAAGCACATTTAGCTTCAAAAGCCAATCAGCATATACTTATATCTAAGTCAAAGGATAAAAGTTATGCAAAACTTTTGGACCAACAAGGCAAGATAGATGAAATATCTAGAATTATAGGTGGAGAGAGACCAAATCCCGAAGCACTTCTGTTTGCTATAAAACTATTAAGTTGAATTATCTAATCTTATGTTTAAATTTAATTAAAATTTAATATTTCATATTTGTACCCAATTTATTCGATACTATCCTTTATATATAAAACAATAAAATGGAGATCACTAAATGTTTACCGATAGAGATGAATATATGGAAGCTACTAGAGATGCTAGTATTAATAGTTATGACGATGAAGATATTGGATTGATAAATAACAATGGTAAAACAATCGTCTTTGGACTACTTATTGCAACAACCTTAACCGTTATGGGCTACTTGGGTATAAACTATATAAATATGGATCAGAAAATAGATTTTAATCAAGAGAGTGAACTTTTGACTATTTTAGATAATTTGGAGGTTGATACAATAGAGGTTGATCCTGAAGAGAAAAGTGGTCTGAGTTGTGCTATGAGTGACATTGTCGATGAGTCCCCTACAGAGGACTCATCTGCTTATGTTAAATCTCTCTCTAAAGAGATTGATAGAGCAGGTAATAGCTAGTTTTTAATGTTATTTATAAAAATTTTTGTTATTATTATATTAATATAATAATTTAAGGAAATTTTAAAATGTTCGAGAATAAAGAAGATGATTATACACAAGCAACACAATACGCAAGTATTAATAACCCTGATGGAAGAAGTAGATTAAATGGTAAAGTAATACTATTTAATCTTGTTGCTGTCTTTGGAGTTATGGGATATTTGGGCTTTGATTACTTTCAAAATGAATCAGATACTCTAAAGAAGACAGAGGTTTCAAATGTTAACTATAATAGTGATAACTATATTTTATCTCAAGATTCACTTCCTAGCTCTGTATCAAGTACGGATACTGAGGCGGCGGA
>Ga0256827_10000301_pt1 | contig 29668 bp, 20 predicted proteins | sample CV84metaG_FD_185977 | JGI IMG/M metagenome (GOLD analysis project Ga0256827, IMG submission 185977) | Hydrothermal vent microbial communities from East Pacific Rise, Pacific Ocean - CV84 | ecosystem: Environmental > Aquatic > Marine > Hydrothermal vents | place: Pacific Ocean: East Pacific Rise...
GCTGTGGATTGTGTAATAAGGTCTTGATTGTTAAATGTATATGGTGCATTCATAAATGATTCTCTCAATTCGTCTGGAGCTTTGTAATACCCAACAGCCGACATTTGAGGGTCTTCAAAATATAAACCTGAACCTGAAATAAAATAATCAATTATCGGTTCTTTTATTGTTTTTGTAGAATCATTAGGGTCTTTTTTCTTTACAGAAAATAATGGTCCAGAAAGATATGCTTCAGCAAGATTGTAATTATAATTATCTAAGAAATGTGAAGTAACTAATTCTACTCCTCCAAATAATTTCTTTTGAGCCCCTTTAGTAGTAATTTCAATAATACCACCTGTTGCATCACCATATTTTGCAGGAATACCTCCTGTGATAACTGATACTTGCTCTAAAGCAGATTTAGGAACGGTGTTTGAACCGCGTACTTTCATACCATCAATATAATATACGGTAGCATCTTCACGCGAACCTCTAATACTAGAAACGCTACCATCTTCAGTAAGTACACCACCAACTGTAGATGCAACCGACTCGGCCGAACGACCTGGCATTTTTGCAATTTCGTCAGCAGTAACTGTTCCACCCGAACTTGTTTGGTCTTTACTAATTAAAGGAACTTTGTAACTTACAACTTCTACTTCTTCTAATATTTCAGCAGAAGATGCTAATTTAAAATCTTGGAATGTAATTTTTCCTGCGGTAACTCTCAATCCGCTAATTTGTAGTGATTTATAGCCTACGTATGTTGCTTTTACATCATACACACCAGCAGCAATGGGTTTAATATTGAATTTACCATCAAAATCGGTCATACCTCCAGTAACAACTTTACCGCTTTGTAATAACGAAATGTTAGCAAAAGGAATAGGCTCCCCATTTTCTTTATCCAGAATTTTACCTTTTAAAGAACCAGACTGTGCAATAGCTCCCAGTGTAAAAATGGATAAAACCATAAATAATAAAGTCTTTTTAAGCATCATATATCACTTATTTTTTATATTTATTTACTTATAATTAACAAAAATTAACAGCTAGCAAATATAACTAAATTCTATTAGTTTACATAAAAATTTTATTAATTTTCAGAAAATTCTTGCTGATAAATAAAGTATGTTCTTTAAATATCTAAGTATTAATGTGTTTTTAATCGAAAAAAAAAGATATTTTTACAAAAAATAAACAATAAAAATAAAAAATAAAAGTTTGATAATTAATTTTTAACTTTGGAAGCTTAAAATAATTTATGAGACAATATATTATAATAATAATTTCAGTAATAATTTCAGTAATTTCCTGTAAAAAAGAGAGTTATTACGGTAATTCTGATGTTAAATTAAGCTTTTCTACCGATACTATTTTTTTTGATACTGTTTTTACCTCTGTTGGGTCGGTTACTAAACAGTTAAAGGTTTACAATAATAATGATGGTAACATACTAATTTCTAGTATAAGATTAGGAAAAGGAACATCTTCAAATTACAGATTAAACATTAACGGAATAAATAGTTCATCAGCTAATAATATTGAACTAGAAAAAGGAGATAGTTTATATATTTTTATTGAAGTAACAGTAGATCCTCAAAATACAAATACGCCATATGTTGTAGCTGATTCAATTGTTTTTAGTATAAATGCTAACAATCAAGATATTGACCTTCGTTCGTGGGGTCAAGAGGCTAATTATATTGATGGTAGATATTCTTCTGCAATAATTAAAGATACGGTTTGGACTAATATAAAACCTTTTTTAATTTATAATTCAATGATGGTTGATACAGGTCAAACGCTTGTTATTGAAGAGGGAACTCAAATATTTTTGCATAAAAATTCTAGTATTTATGTTATGGGAACTCTTATTATTAAAGGAACTAAAGATAATCCTGTAATAATTAGGGGTGATAGGTTAGAGCCTGCTTACGATGATGTGCCCGGGCAATGGAGTAGATTAGTTTTTGTGAATCCGAGTAAAAATAATATAATTGATTATGCTGAAATAAAAGGTGGTATTATAGGTGTTCAAGTTGGCGGAAATATAGAAAGTTCATCAAAGCCAGATTTGAAAATTACCAACACAAAAATTGAACACATGAACTATTCGTGTTTATATACAATAGGTTCTACAGTTTTAGCCTCTAACTGTGTATTTGCTGATGCAGGATTTTATCCAGTGGCACTACTTATGGGTGGAAATTATGAGTTTTATCATTCAACAATTGCCAACTATTGGGCATATGCTACCAGAACCGAACCTTCGTTAGTAATTACAAATAACCTAACTTCAAATAATTCGATGTATGTTAGCGATTTAACAAATGCTTATTTTGGGAACTGCATAATTTACGGAACAATGGAAGATGAACTGGGATTAAGTAATGATGCTGCTGCCGAGTTTAATTATAAATTTGAGAATTGTATTGTTAGAAATTCAAGCTTGGATTTTTCTGATAATAGTATTTATTTAAATGTATGGAAAGATATGAATCCAAATTTTATAAATTATTCAAATTATAATTGGGAGTTAGATACTATGTCGAATGCTGAGAATAAAGGGAATATTGATATTGTTAATAGTTATCCGTATTTACCGTTGATTATCACAGATTTAAATGATTATGATAGAACAACTGATGGGAATCCTGATTTAGGAGCGTATGAAAGACAGTATTAAAAAAATATTGATATTAATTAGTGGTGTAATAATTATATCATCGTGTAGCGTTTCAAAAGAAAAACAGAAAGAGCAAGAAAAAGAACGAGGCGATTTAAGAATAATGTTTTATAATACCGAAAATTTTTTCGATATAAAGCACGACACACTTAAAAATGATTATGAGTTTTTACCTGACGGAAAAAAGCATTGGGATTATTATAAATTTAACCGAAAGGTAAATAATTTAGCTAAAGTAATTACTGCTGTAGGCGGATGGAAACAACCCGATATTATAGGTTTGTGCGAAATTGAAAATCAATATGTATTAGAGCAACTCGCAAATTATTCTCCACTAAAAAATACTCATTATAAAATTATACATAAAGAATCGCCAGACCGTAGAGGAATTGATGTTGCACTTTTTTACAGAAAAGAAACATTTAAGCCAATTAAATACGAAACATTTGAAATAAAAATGCCTTTTAGTAAACGTACAAAAACTCGTGATTTGCTCTATGTAAAAGGTCTAGTTTTGGGTAAAGACACATTGCATATTTTTGTAAACCATTGGCCTTCACGCTGGGGCGGTCAATTAAAATCTGAACCCAAACGAATGTTTGTTGCTAAAAGTTTGAAACATATTACAGACTCGCTTTTAACAATAAATAGTGAGGCAAATATTATTATTATGGGCGATTTTAATGATGAGCCTGATAATAAAAGTTTAAAACATGTGCTTAATGCTCAGTTAGAGTTATCGTTACCTGCAAACGATACAAGCTTATATAATTTAACGGGTATTTTGCAAAAAACAAAAGGCATAGCAACTCATAAATATCATGGTAGTTGGGGCGTTTTAGATCAAATGATAGTAACAGGTGCTTTGTTAAATAAAAAGAATAAGATTTACACTTCGCTTGAAAATTCTTATGTTTTTAATGCAGACTTTCTTTTAGAGCCTGATGAAAAATACACAGGAAAAAGACCCAATAGAACATATATCGGATATAAGTATCACGATGGGTTTAGCGACCACCTACCTGTTTACACCGATATTTTTATTGTAAAATAGATTCGCTGTTTATTCATTTAAAATTTATTAACTTTTTTACTGGTATATTTTTTGTATTTTTACTTTTGTAAAAAAAAATATTATGAAGATAAAAATATTCGCTATTATTGTATTATTAGCACTAGCATTTAGTATAAGTGCAGATGAAATTAAATATGCAAAAGTAAAGGTAGGAGCTGAAAGGACAGATGTTTATTTACCAAAATTAGCTGGCAAAACTATTGCTATAGTTGGAAATCAAACCTCAATGATAAAGCATACGCACCTTATTGATAGCTTATTATCTTTAAATGTAAATATTGTAAAGATATTTGCTCCAGAGCATGGTTTTAGAGGTGTTGCAGATGCAGGAGAAACCATTAAAGATGGTAAAGATACAAAAACAGGATTGCCTGTTATATCACTTTACGGAAAACACAAAAAACCAACAGCTGATGATTTAAAAGGAGTTGATTTGGTTATATTCGATATTCAAGATGTTGGAGTTAGGTTTTATACTTATATTTCAACCTTGCAATACGTTATGGAAGCCTGTGCAGAAAATGATAAAGAAATAATTGTTTTTGATCGCCCAAATCCAAATGGATATTTTGTTGATGGGCCTGTTTTAAAAAAAGAATATAAATCTTTTATTGGAATGCAACCAGTGCCAATTGCCTATGGTATGTCAATTGCCGAATATGCAAAAATGATAAACGAAGAAGGCTGGATGAAAGATGGCGAGAAATGCAAACTTGAAGTTGTTACTTGTGATGGTTGGGATCATACAAAATTTTATAAATTACCAGTTAAGCCATCTCCAAATTTACCAAATATGGTTTCCGTATTTTACTATCCAACATTATGTCTTTTAGAAGGTACTGTAATGAGTGTTGGACGAGGTACAGAAGCACCATTTCAATTAGTTGGTCATCCTGATTTGGCTGATGGGTATGTCGAATTTACTCCTAAAAGTATGCCTGGAGCAAAACATCCAAAATTTGAAGGTGTAAAATGTAAAGGTTACGATGCACGCGATAATGGAATAGAATATATTGTTGAAAAAAAAGCTTTGGGTATTCCTTGCCTTATAAAAGCATATTCTAATGTAGGAGGTGGTGATGAATTTTTTACTAAAAGTTTCAATCTTCTTGCAGGAAATAAAGAATTTAAAGAGCAAATACAGTTTAGAATGCAAGAAAGCGAAATAAAAGCTACATGGAAAAAAGATTTAGATGCTTTTAAGTTAATTAGAAAAAAATATCTTTTATATAAAGATTTTGAGTAATATAAAAATATAAATTATGAGTAATTATCATATTAAACATTTAGAGGAGTACTTTAAAGTTTACAGAAAATCTGTACGTGAGCCAAAAGTTTTTTGGTGCGAAATAGCTGAAGAACATTTTGTATGGCGAAAGCGATGGGATAAAGTTTTAAGTTGGGATTTTAAAAAACCTGAAATAAAATGGTTTGAAGGAGCGAAATTAAATATAACAGAAAATTGTATTGATAGACATTTAAATACAAAAGCTGATAAAACTGCTGTTTTGTTCGAACCAAACGATCCAAAAGAAGAAGCTCAACATATTTCGTATAGAGAATTATACGAAAGGGTAAATAAATTTGCCAATGTTTTAAAAGAGCAAGGAATTAAAAAAGGTGATAGAGTTGCAATATATTTACCAATGATACCAGAACTAGCGGTTTCGTTGCTCGCTTGTGCTAGAATTGGAGCAATTCATTCAGTAATTTTTGCAGGATTTTCATCATCAGCTTTAGCTACTCGTATAAACGATAGCAAATGTAAAATGGTAATTACATCAGATGGTTCGTATCGTGGAGCAAAAACAATAGACCTTAAAACTATTGTAGACGAAGCATTGAAAGAAACACCTAGCGTTAAATCAGTATTAGTTGCTAAGCGAATTAATACAGAAATAAATATGGTGAAAGGTAGAGATAAGTGGTTACAAGCATTGCTAGATAAGGCTTCAAATGAATGCGAGCCTGAAATTATGGATGCAGAAGACCCTTTGTTTATTTTATATACCTCTGGTTCAACCGGAAATCCGAAAGGAATGGTGCATAGTTCGGCAGGTTATATGGTATATACAGCTCATACATTTAAAAATATTTTTCAATATAGAGATAACGATGTGTATTGGTGTACAGCAGATATTGGATGGATTACAGGTCATAGTTATATTGTTTATGGTCCATTGGCAAATGGTGCTACTACAGTAATGTTTGAAGGGGTACCGAGTTATCCTGATTTTGGTCGTTTTTGGGAAATTATTGATAAGCATAAAGTAAATCAGTTTTATACAGCACCAACAGCAATTAGAGCTTTATCTAAAGAGGATTTTAAATTTGTTGAAAAGCATGATTTATCATCGTTAAAAGTGCTTGGCTCGGTTGGTGAACCAATAAACGAAGAAGCGTGGCATTGGTATAACGATAATATTGGAAATAGAAAAAGTCCTATTGTTGATTCGTGGTGGCAAACAGAAACTGGAGGTATAATGATTTCGCCAATTCCTTATGTAACTCCTACTATTCCAACTTATGCAAGTTTACCATTTATTGGTGTTCAGCCAGCATTAATGGGCGACGATGGCAAGGAATTAAAAGGAAATCAGGTAGAAGGTAAGTTGTGTATAAAATACCCGTGGCCTTCAATAGCACGTACAATTTGGGGCGATCATAAACGATATAAAGAAACCTACTTCTCGGCATACGAGAATATGTATTTTACAGGCGATGGAGCTTTGCGAGATGCAGTAGGCTATTACCGTATAACAGGTCGTGTTGACGATGTAATTATTGTTTCAGGACATAATTTAGGAACTGCTACTATTGAAGATGCAATAAATGAGCATCATGCTGTTGCGGAGTCTGCTATAGTTGGTTTTCCTCACGATGTTAAGGGTAATGCTCTGTATGGTTATATTGTTTTAAAAGAAGTAGGTCAATCTCGTATCCAAGATAATGTTCGTAAAGAAATTAATCAGCTAATAACTGAGCATATTGGTCCAATTGCGAAATTAGATAAAATACAGTTTGTTAGAGAATTACCTAAAACTCGTTCTGGTAAAATTATGCGTAGAATTTTACGTAAAATTGCGGTTAAAGACACATCTAACTTAGGCGATACCTCAACTCTACTAAATCCAGAAGTTGTGGAAGAAATAATAAAAGATGTTTTGTAAAATACTCATTAAGTGTAAATGTTTATTTTTTACCACTCTCGAAAAACAAATGCTCTTTAATAACAATTAAATGAGCATTGATATTTTCTTGGTAATAAGGTGGTAAATCTCTTATTATTTTATCATAATACTTTTTTGCATTTCTAAAATCGTTTAAAATAAAGTAACTTTCTGCAATATAATAATTGTACCACGAAGAATTATCAGGGCGGTTTTTAATCATTATTTTATTGTACACAATGGCTTTATTATATTGTTTGTTTTCAAAATAATTTATGGCTAAATGACTTTGTAAAACAGTTGAAACATTTTTATCTGGCTGAATTATTTGTTGAGCTTTTTCTATGAAATATACTGCTTTATCATATTGGTTTAAATGGTAATACGACATTCCTAAATATTGGTTGATTTTATAATTAGTAGAGTCTATACTATAAGATTTTAAGAATAGTTTGTTGGCTTTCTCATATTTTTCAATTTGTTGATAACAAACCCCAAGTTTAAAACTAATTATATTACTACTGGTATCAGCTTTCCAAACTTTATTATAATCAGATAATGCTACAAAATAATGTGTTCTATTGTAGTTAGTATTTGCACGTTGCTTATAGTACGAGATATTGTCAGGCTCAATATTAATAGCTTTATTAATGTAGTATAGCGATGTATCCCAATCATGAAAAGCATCATATATCTTACCTAACCATTTGTATGCATCACTATATGTTGAGTCGTATTTTATTGCTTTTTCAAAATATTTTATTGCTTGTTTGTTTTCTTTAAGTTTTACACTTGTTTTTCCTGCTAGGTAATTAAAAGCAGAATTTGTAGAGTCGATAAATAATAAATATGTATTGTATTTAATTGATTTTTTGTAATTGTTTTGAGCGTTTGCAATCTTCATTGCAAGTAATAAATATTTTTTATTTAAACTGTCTTTTTGTAAAAGTTTATAAATGTTTTTTGCTGATTTTTTTAAGCGATTATATTTGTAAAGAACTCTAGCTTTGGAGTAAATAATATTACTATTATAAGGAAAAATATTTTCGGCTTTTTTTAAAGTATTTAACGAATTTCTATATTGATAAATTGCTGTATATGCTTGTGCTATTTTAATAAAATTTTTTTCGCTAGCCGAATTATTTGATATTAATTTTTCTCCAATTCTTATAGCTTTGTCATAATCAGAGTTATTAAAAAAGTGGTTTAAACTATCGGTTTGTGCTAACACTACACTGTTTAGTATTATTAAAATAAATATTATCCGTATCATTTATTATCTATTTTACCTTTTTTATCAAGTATTGTGCCTAATTTTTTTCAAAATGTTATATTCGCAGGTTTAAGAATGTGTACTTTATCATTATTAGAATTTAAAATAAATAAATGGATTAAAACCAGAAGATACAATGTATACTGTAGAAATAAAAAACAAGACAAATGTAAGTAAACCAAATAATAATATTTGATTATTTGAATATGATTGTTTAAAAAATATGAAGTTTTCTATTATTAGTCCTTTTTTTAATAATGTTATTGATGAAAATATTATAGCTAAAATTAGTACTGTCCAAAATCTACTATCAACATAATAGTTAGTAAAATTGAAATTAAACATAGATTTTAAATAAAATATAATTTGGTTAATAGAAGTTGCTCTAAAAATAACCCAACCAATAAGTGTTAAAAAAAATGTTATTAATACACTTGGGTATTTACCAATTCTATTGTAAAGTTTTAATAAAAAAAGTTTATCCATTATAAGAAAAAAACCATGATATGCACCCCAAATAATAAAATTCCAATCGGCACCATGCCAAAACCCAGAAATAACAAAAACAAAAGCTAAATTAAAATACATGCGCTTAATTGTTACCTTGTTTCCACCTAATGGAATATATAAATAATCACGCATAAACCTACCTAAAGTAATATGCCACCTACGCCAAAATTCAGTAATATTTTGTGATACATATGGGTTATTAAAATTTTCAGGAAATGTAAATCCCATCATGCGTCCTAAACCTATTGCCATATCAGAATACCCACTAAAATCGAAATAAATTTGAAATGTATATGCGAAAACACCAATCCATGCTACATTTGTATATAGTTCGGCTTCTGATAATGCAAATATTTTGTCAGCTTCAGCACCAAGTATATTTGCTATAAGAACTTTTTTAGATAAACCTATTACAAAACGGTAAAAGCCCAATATTTTATTATCATAATTATCAGTTTCTTTTCTGTCAACTAATTGGTCGGCAATTTCGTTATATCTAACAATTGGGCCAGCAATAAGTTGAGGAAATAATAGAATGTATAATAAATAATCGGCTACAGTTTTTAATGGTTTATGTACGTTTCTATATACGTCAACAGAATATGTGAGAGCTTGAAATGTAAAAAACGATATACCTATTGGTAGCGCAACTTTAGTCCATCCTACAGATTCAAAACCTATTGATATTATTAATCTGTCAAAATTATCGACAAAGAAATTTGCATATTTAAAGTATGCTAATAAGCCAATTTTTATAAAAATAGACAAGGCTAGCAGACGAGAACGTAATTTCTTATTGTCTGATTTATATATATTTTTTACTATATAGAAATCGACAATAATTACGCTTGTTACTACAAAAACAAATTTAGGTGCTCCCCATGCATAAAATACTAAACTAGCAATAAGAGCCCAATAATTCCTATACTTATGAGGTAATAATTGGTATATTATTAAAAATACAGGCAAAAAATAAAATAAAAACAATACACTACTAAAAACCATAACTTATTTGTTTATGCTAAATTTTTGTTCTATTATCCAATGAACGTCAAATTTAAGTTGACTATCTTCTTTTACTTTATTTTTTATTGCTTTTTGTTTTATAGAACTAGAAATCTCTTTGCTTTTTTTAAAATTATTTTCAATTTTTGTTCTAATTTTATTATAAAATTTATTTTTATTAAACATCCAAATAATATCAAGTTTTAATTGTTCATCAACACTTATCTTGTTTTTGTTAGCTTTTTCAATTATTGTTTTATAAAACTCTTTATCAGAAATAATGCTTCTCATATTTTTTTCTAACGAAAAGTTTTTACAAATATCTTTAAAATTTAAGAATAGATATAATTCATCAATAAAATTAAACGTAAAGTCATGAGATATTCTTGAAGTATTTTCTATTATTACAAAAGCATCTCTATCAATAAACTCATCGTTATTATTTAATGTATTTACATTTTTGCCTTTATTTTCTTTAGGCCACTCAACAGATTCGTTATAATACCAAAACCTACTTTTGCTATTTAATAAACTATCGCAGAACGGATAAAATGTATAAAAACTTTCGACATAACTATCACCAACAATTATTATATCTGGTTTTTTATTATTTGTTTTACCAAATACTATCTTCGGATATGAATATTTTATTTTTTCAATTCCGTAGTACAAATTTGCAATTCTCTCTAAATCGTTATCATAATATGCTACACTATCGTATGTTGAAAAAACAGCTTCTGTATAAAAATATGGTTTAGGATAATTAAGTTTATTATACAAATAACTAAACATAGTATCAGCAACTATTGTTGAGCTGTAACCACTCCAGTGAACACCATATTTATAAAAAAGAGGGTACTGAATTGTGTCATTCATTTCTTTATAGTACTTATTAAAATCTATAAAATTAATATTATTTTTTATTAGTAGATTTGATAAAACTATATAGTTTGTTGAATCGGTTTTTTGTTGTTTGTATTTATTTGGCACATTATTTATATCAAGATATACTTTATTAGGAGCTATAACAAATATAAAAGTTTTATCATTTTTTTCTAAAATAGTTTGAATTGTACTTATCTTATTAACAAACTTGTTGAGCTTGTTAAACCCCACAAAATCAATACCGTAAATTGTTTCTACATATTCTTTTGGAACAAAGGAGCCATCGTTTAATATTAATAACTTATTCACAATATTAAACACCGAAAAATTAATTTGATTAAAAGTGCGAATGAAAAAATTCCTTAGCCCTATATTATTTTTAACTGTATTTATTGTTTTGTTTTGAATATCTCCTGAAAGATAATTACTAAAGGAGTAATCTAATTCATTATCATTTGTTGTTACAACACCATATAATTCATCAGTTACTATTACACCAACTATCGACATACTTGCTGGCACAAGTATAATTATTAGTATAAATAATAATAATATAATGTTTAACTTCACAAATGCTTATTTATGGAGGACAAATGTAATAATTAATAATTTATACTTTTGTTTTTATGTATGTTATTTGGTAATGCAATTGGTATTATACGGGTTTATTTTTTCTTTTTTAGAGTTTAAAATTTTAAGCATAGCTACGTAATGGTAATAAATTTAAATAAATAAAAAACGGAGTGTAAATGTGTAAAAACTTAATATGTATGTAGTTATAGAGTGTTGTTTGGTGGAGAATATCGGATTCGAACCGACGACCCCTACGCTGCCAGCGTAGTGCTCTAGCCAACTGAGCTAATTCCCCATTAAGTACAAATGTACATTTTTTAATTGTTTTTTAATTCTAAATCTTCTTTTTGTTCAGATAAAACTTCCCATTCGTAAGTTTTTTCATCAAGAGTTTTATTTAATTTTTCTATTTGTTTATATAAATCTGCATAATTTAGTTGTTTTGCTTCAATTTTAGCAGAATCGCTAATTATAAGATTTAAATCAGTTATTTTTTGCTCTATTGTTTCTATCTCGTTTTCTGTTTTTGTAACCTGTGTTTCAAGTTTTCTTATATCGCGTTGTAATTGTTTTCGTTCTTCGTATTGTAATTTATTTACCGAGGCTTCTTTTTTTAATTCTGTTGATTTTGAAACAGCTTTTTTATTTAGTAAATCTAAATTTTCAAGATTCTTTTTTTCTAAAAACTGATAAATATTTCCAATAAAAAGTTTTGTGCGTTTTTCTGTAAACTCAAAAATTCTTTCGGTTAAGCCATTTAAAAAATCTCTATCGTGCGACACAACAATTAATGTTCCATCATATTGGTTAAGTGCATTTTTTAAGACTTCTTTTGAGCGAATATCTAAATGATTTGTAGGCTCATCAAGTACCAATAAATTATATGGTTCTAAAATTAATTTAGATAATGCCAAACGTGTTTTCTCTCCACCTGATAGTACCTTAACTTTTTTATCGATATCCTCGCCCGAAAACAAGAACGAACCTAATAATCCTCTAACATTTTTGCGTATATCGCCAACTGCAATGTCATCAATTGTTTCAAAAACAGTTTTGTTTCCATCGAGCAAAAGCTCTTGGTTTTGAGCAAAATATCCAATTTTCAGATTGTGTCCTAGTTTTAGTCCACCAGTGTGTTCAAGTTCGCTAATAATTATTTTAGCAAGAGTTGATTTACCTTCTCCATTTTTTCCAACAAAAGCAACTTTTTCGCCACGCTCAATAATTAAATTAAGCTCTTTTAAAACCTGTTTTTCACCATACGATTTATTCAAATCTTTTGCTTCGATAACAATAGTTCCCGAGCGTGGTGCAGGTGGAAACCTAAAGTGAATTGATGCTTTATCTTCATCATCAATTTCGATACGTTCTATTTTTGCGAGTTGCTTTATTTTTGATTGAACTTGTACTGCTTTTGTTGCTTGATAACGAAAACGATTTATAAACTCTTCTGTTTTTTCAATTTGCTTTTTCTGGTTTTCGTATGCACTAATTAATTGCTGACGGCGTTCCTTACGCAACACTTCATACTTAGAGTAATTCGCTTTGTAATCGTAAATTTTACCAAGCGAAATTTCTACAGTTCGTTCGGTTACTCCATCTAAAAAAGCCCTATCGTGAGAAATAAGCACAATAGCACCATAATATGATTTTAAAAAATTTTCTAACCAATAAATTGCTTCAATATCAAGATGATTTGTTGGCTCATCTAATAATAATAACTGAGGTTTGCGTAATAATATTTTTGCAAGCTCAATTCTCATTCTCCAACCTCCACTAAGTGTTGAAGTAGAGTTGTCAAATTCAGATGCAATAAAGCCTAAACCTTTTAAAGTTTTTTCTGCTTCTGCTCTGGCATTAGCACCATTTAATATATCGAAACGCTGAGTTTGTTCTGTAAGTTTATCAATTATTTTATGATAGCTGTCAGATTCGTAATCAGTACGTTCTGAAATTTCATTTGTTATTTCTTCTATTGATTTTTCAAGAGCGTTTACTTCTTCAAAAGCTTTTAAAGTTTCGTTAATTATCGATTCATCGTTAACAACATTCATATGCTGTGGTAAATACCCTAATGTAACATCGGTAGGTTTGCTTACGCCCCCTTCATCAGCTTCTTGTTCGCCAATAATAACTTTTAATAAAGTAGATTTTCCGGCACCATTTTTTCCTGTCAATCCCATTCTTTCTTTTTTGTTTATTAAGAATGAAATATTATTAAAAATAGCTATTCCGTTAAAGCGAACTGTTAATGCATCTATTGAAACCATATGCCTTATCTGCTCCACAAAGTGGAGGGATTTTTAATTATTTTATAATTTAATTACTTGTAATTCATCTAAAAGCATATTTAAGAAGTTACGTAAAGGTTTTACTGCAACCATTTTAAGCATTGTATTTAAATCTGCATCAAATATAAGTTGAACTTCTGAGCTATTACCATTATCAGTAATATTTACCAAAAAATCGAATTTAAAAGGAACTTTACCTTCATCAACAATTTTTATAAATGTATTTGGTGTTTTTTCAGTTATTCGCATTCCTAGCGATGCTAAACCAGAAATTGTAAACGAACATGATTCGTTATCCGATTTCCAATCAACAACCTTATCAGGCATTATTGTTTCAAAGTTATTAAAGTCGGATAAAAAATTGAATATAATTTCTGAACTTTTATCTATTTTTCGTTTATCGCTTTCTATACGAGTCATTCTTTTTTATTGTTAAAGTGTTCTATTGTTAAAGTGCTTTATTGTTAAATTGTTATAGATTTAGCCATTTAGTCATTTAATAATTTTAATTACTTTCCCCATTTATCTGGTGCAATACGCCATTCTGAAAGTGTTGCTTTATCAGCCTCTTTTATATAATCTATTTTTGATGCATGTTCTATCAAAGCATTATAATCGCTTAGTGTTGTAAGCTTTATTTTTGCTTTTGTAAAATTATCGGTTGCAACTTTAAAGCCGTAAGTAAAAATTGCAAGCATTCCTAAAACATCAATATTTGCATCACGTAAAGCCTCAACAGCCTTTAAAGATGAGCCTCCTGTTGATACTAAGTCTTCAATAACTACAACTTTTTGACCCGATTCGTAAGCACCCTCTATCGTATTCTGTAGTCCGTGTCCTTTTGAAGTTGAACGAATATAAATAAATGGTAAATTCATTGCTTCGGCAACTAAAACACCTAGAGCAATTGCTCCTGTTGCAACACCAGCTATAACTTCAACATTAGGGTATTTTTCCTTTATAATATGAACAAAACTATCTCTAATATATGCTCTTACATCTGGATATGATAATGTTTTACGGTTATCGCAATATATTGGCGAATTCCAACCGCTAGCCCATGTAAATGGATTTGATGGTTGCAATTTTATTGCTTTAATTTGTAATAGTTTTTCGGCAGTATTTTTACTAATATTTTCCATTATGCGAATGTATAAAGTTTATTACAACAATAATTTTTTATTTATAAGTGACAAAAGTACAAAATGCAACGCTTGTTTGCCAATAAATATTATTGATAATTCATTTATCGATGAATTTACTGATTACAGTATAAATAAAAACTATATTTTTATTACTGATAACATTGATAATGCTCTTGAAGAATTAAAAAACCATTTAAACTATATAAAAGCGGCTGGTGGATTAGTTTTAAATAGTAAAAAAGAAATTTTATTAATAAAACACTATAATGTTTGGGATTTACCTAAAGGTTGGATTGAAGAAAATGAAGTGGAAAAGACCTGTGCTTTGCGTGAAATTACTGAAGAATGCGGAATAACTAAACATGAAATAATTAATAAATTATTAGATACATTTCATATTTACAGATATAATAATCAGTTAAATTTAAAACATACAGTTTGGTTTTTAATGCAATATAATGGCAACGAAATATTAATACCTCAGACCGAAGAGGATATTTCTGATATTAAATGGGTATCAATACCAGATTTACCTAGATATTATAAAAATATGTACGGCAGTATTATTGATGTTTTGCAAAAATATATTTCTTGTAAAAATTAAAAGAATATACTCAATCCATTTAGGGTCTGCTGAAAAGCTCTGAGGTGTATTGTTTTAAAAAGTTTGCACTTACAATAGCGTATTTTAGTTTAAGTGATTTTATAATAATTTGTTATGCGTTTCTCAGCAGATCCCATTTAGCTTTTCAGTAGTTCAAATATGGTAAATTTAAGCAGATTAAATTTAGTAACTACACGGAATTAATTGCTGTACCCGAAGCTATTTGATTTTTATTCTCTAGTATCAATTATATCCACATCAGGATACTTTGTTTTATCAAACTTAAACATTGTATCGGGCAATGGCTTATTTATTTCTATATTTTTAATTTTGATAATATAGATATTCCCGTCATTACCAAAACGTTTCATCGAATAAATAGTGTTCTTTGATTTATCAATTTTAAGTCTTATACGTGAATATTCTCCATCGTAATCAGTGGGTATTAAGTCAATTACATACAATGGTCTTGTGTCTTCAAATATTTCATTTACGTATTTGTATTTAAAGCCTTTTTCGTACATTGTAAATACTTTGGCAGGGTTCATAGTTTTATCACTACTATTATCTACTTCCGAAATATTTACTTCTTCTTCGTCTTTCATAAACGACCATATAAGTTTCCCGTCGCAATAAGTTTCTACACCCATTAGCTCTAGTTTGTATTTATCGCCCTTAATCCATATTTTACCAACACTTTTTTCGTTTATTTTTTCTTGTTGATTATTCATTTCAAAAGAAAAAATGGCTTTTATGGTTTTTAATGTTTTGGTCTTTGCCGAAACTTTATTTAAAATCTTTTTAGCTTTTTCGCTGTTAGCATCTTGCCCTGATACCGAAAAAGATAAGAATAATGCTGTAATTAATAAATACAAGTACTTCATTTTATTATTATTTTAGTTCATACTATTCAAATACTGTTCCAAAGAATACTCATCTGGAAATAAAACTTTTCTAGCTTTGCTTCCTTCAAAAGGACCAACAATTCCTGCCGCTTCTAATTGATCCATAATTCTACCTGCACGATTGTAACCAATAGCGAATTTGCGTTGAATACTAGATGTTGAACCTTGCTGAGAACCTACAACCAAACGAGCAGCATCTTCAAATAATTGGTCACGTTGTTTTAAATCAATATCACCAATGCCAGATTCTCCTGCTTCATCTACTTCGGGTAAAATAAATGCTGTTGAATATCCTTGCTGTTCTGATATGTGTTTTGTTATTCTATCAACTTCAGGTGTATCAACAAATGCACACTGAACACGAACTAATTCGTTATTATCAGTAATTAATAAATCGCCACGACCTATTAAATTATTTGCACCAGGGCTATCTAAAATTGTTCTTGAATCTACCATAGATGAAACTTTAAATGCCATACGAGCAGGGAAATTAGCTTTTATTATTCCTGTTATTATATTTGTAGATGGTCGTTGTGTAGCTACAATCATATGTATTCCAATAGCTCTAGCTTTTTGAGCGATACGTGCAATTGGCGTTTCTATTTCTTTACCTGCTGTCATTATTAAATCGGCAAATTCATCTATAACTAGTACAATATAAGGTAAAAATTTATGACCTTTATTTGGGTTTAATTGTCTTTTAATAAATTTCGCATTATATTCTTTAATATTTCTAGCATCAACCGATTTAAGTAAATTATACCTATCATCCATTTCTACGGCAAGCGAATTTAATGTATTTATTACTTTTTTTACATCTGTGATAATAGGTTCGTCTTCATCTGGTAGTTTTGCCAAATAATGCTTTTCAATTTTTGCATATATAGACAATTCAACCATTTTTGGGTCGATTAATACAAATTTTAATTGAGCCGGATGTTTTTTATAAAGTAACGATGTTAGAATTGCGTTAATACCAACTGATTTACCTTGACCAGTAGCACCAGCAACAAGTATGTGAGGCGATTTTGCTAAGTCAAATATGTATGTTTCGTTAGATATTGTTTTGCCAAGAACAACAGGTAAATCGTATTTTGTTTCTTGGAAAGTTTTTGAAAGAATAACTTTCTTCATAGAAACTATTTCTGGTTTTTCATTAGGAACTTCAATACCAACCGTACCTCTACCTGGCATTGGTGCTATTATTCTTATTCCTAAAGCTGCTAAACTTAATGCAATATCATCTTCAAGATTACGTATTTTAGATATCCTTACTCCAGCTGCAGGCACAATCTCGTATAAAGTAATTGTTGGGCCAATTGTAGCTTTAATCTTATCTATTTTAATTTTATAGTCACCTAATGTTTTTATAATTTTATCCTTATTTGCATTAAGCTCTTCTTCTGTAACTTCGGTATTACCTGCATGATGATCTTCTAAATATTCAGGTAAAGGCATTTTGTAAAAAGATAAATCTAAAGTTGGGTCAAAATCACCTTCTGGAGTTATTAATACTGACTTCTCATCTATTTCTTCCTCCTCAGTTCTTTCAACAACAAAATCACCTTCCATTTCTTGTTCTATATCATTTTCGGTACTAGTTATTTCATCATTTTTTTCTAAAGTGCTATCTACCTCAAATTCTTTTGAAACTTCATTAACTATTTCGTTATTTTCAATATTTTTTTCTTTTACTTGTTCTACTTCAAGTTCTACATTTGGTTTTTCTTCTTTAATTTGCTCTACTTCTATATCTTGATTATTATCTAATGATACAGTTTTTAAATCATTTGTTTCTTCTGGGGTTGATTCTACCTCATTAATCAAAGGATCTTCTTCTTTTTTAATTAGTCCGAGCGAAGTTTTTATAGCAACAAATACTTTATTAAATGTTAAAACAACAAACGAAAATAACACAACAAATAATACTAAACTTGTTCCAAAAATACCTAAAAACGAAACTAACCATTTACTAATAAAGTAGCCATAAGAACCCCCTAAAAGAAATTCTTGATTATAAAGTAAGTTATCTAAAATGCCTAGTATAACTGAGAACCATACAACTCCTAAAATAGTATATTTAATAGTCTTGCTTAGTTTAAATAGTTTTATACCAATAAAATTTAGTCCTGAAATAATAAATAGAAAAATAAATGCAAACGATGGTAATCCGAACCACGAATAAATAAACTTATTAGCAATAGTAGCACCTAGTTTTCCACCCCAATTATCTACTGTAACATTACTAGAAGATAATATTGCTAACCATTCAATATTATCAGTTTTCCATGTAAATAAATATGACAACATAGAAAGAAATAAAAAGCTAGAGAAAAGTAATAAAAAAAAGCCAAAAATAAAAACTGTTTTTTCATCCTTTAATATTGTAACAAGCTTGTTTACAGGTGATGGTTCTTTCACTTTTTTTGCTTTAACCTCTTCTGTCATTAGTATAAATAGTATTATATTTAGAAATGCAAAGTAATTAAAAAATGGCTAGTATAATATATCAAATAAATTTAGTTATTATCATTTAAGTGTTAATAAAATTAAACGTTAATTTTTTTGTAACTGTATGTGTATAATTCGCTAATTTTAAGGTCATATTGAGTAGTTATTTTAAAATTTTCGATATTCCCTTTAACTAAATGTATTTTTTCATTAATACTTTCAACTAAACTGGCATCATCGGTACACTCAATACAATTATTATTTGAATAAGCTTTTTTTATTAAATTGATATTGAATATTTGGGGGGTTTGAATTTTAACAAATTTACTTCTTTCAACACTAGAATTTGCACCTTTATCAATATGTCTAATACTATCACTTATTTCAATGTATGGGACGGCATTCCCTTTTTTTTCGGCAACAGCGAAACATCTAGATATAGTGTTAATACTCACAAATGGTCTAACTGCATCATGTACCGCAACTAAACAAGATTCGTTTATAGTTTTAATTGCATTTTTTACTGAATCATAACGAGTTATTCCCCCTTTAACAATTCTGTGTTTTATATTGAAATTATATTCCTTAATTAAGTTATTCCAATAACTTATATAATTTTCGTTTAGTGTGATAATTATTTCAATATCAGGAGAGTATTTGTAAAACTGTTCTATTGTATAAAATATTATAGGTTTTTTATTAATTAATAAGAATTGTTTAGGTACTTCTGTACCTATTCTTTTGCCTGAGCCACTGGCTGTTACTATAAGCTTATACTTCATTATAGGTTGTTTTCTTAAAAAGTAATTTAATGCAACTAAGTTATGTTTTTTTCTTTATAAAAAATGGGTTAAATTAAAGTTTCTTGTCAAATAAAACTAATGTTTAAATTATATCTAAACAATCGAGAATTATTTTGCATGAAAGCTTAATTTCTTCCTCAGTAATAATAAGTGGCGGTGCAATTCTAAAATGATTATCGTTAAAAATAAACCAATCAAAAACAAGACCTTGCTTAACTGTTTCGTCTAAAAGACTTCTAATTTGTTTATAGCTATCTAACTCAACAGCAATAAACAAACCAACACCCCTAATTGATTTAATTTTTTCATGAACTAATAATTTCCTAAATAACTTACCTTTTCGGTTAACATCATCAATAATTTTTTCGTCTAAAAGTGTTTTTAAAGTGGCGTTAGCTGCTGCTACCGAAACAGGATGACCACCAAAAGTTGTTATATGTCCAAGAACAGGGTTATCTTTAAATACACTCATAATTTTTTTATTAGCAACAAAAGCACCAATAGGCATTCCGCCTCCCATTCCTTTGGCAATTGTAAAAATATCGGGCTGTACATTGTAAGTTTCAAAGGCAAATAAGTTACCTGTACGTCCAAAGCCTGTCTGAATTTCATCAAAAATTAGAAGCGTACCTGTTTCATTACATTTTTTTCTAATTTTTTGTAAATAATTATTTTTAGGTACAATAATACCTGCTTCGGCTTGTACTGGTTCAACAATAACGCATGCGGTTTTTTCGGTAATTATACTAAGTTCGTCTTCGTTATTATAATTAATAAAACTTACACCAGGTACTAATGGACGAAATGCCTGTTTAAAATATTCGTTTCCTAGTACACTTAAACAGCCGTGAGTGCTTCCGTGATAGGCATTTACAAACGAAACTATTTCGCTTCGTTTAGTGTATCTTTTTGCAAGTTTAAGAGCCCCTTCGTTGGCTTCGCTTCCCGAATTTGTAAAATAAACATTATCAAAATTATTAGGTAATTGGTCTGTTAATAGTTTAGCGTATTCTACTTGTGGCGATTGAATATACTCTCCATAAACCATTAAGTGCATGTATTTATCTGCTTGAGCTTTTACTGCCTCAACAACATTTTTATTTCTATGACCTAAGTTACTTACCGATACACCTGCTATTAAATCTATATATTTTTTTCCTTGTTTATCGTATAAATAAATACCTTCAGCATTTACTATTTCAAGAGCAATAGGTTCGTCCGATGTTTGAGCAACATGGTTGTAAAATAATTGTCGTTCGGTAAGCATAATCTTTTTTTTACAAAGTTAAATAAAAAAAGGCTTTCATAAATGAAAGCCTCTAACTATATTATTATTGAAACGCTTAATTATTTTTGGTAATTAAATTAATTTCATTCATTAACTTTTCTTTATACGATTTTCCAATAGGAATAACCTTTGTACCTTCTTCTAAATTAATAATTACAGCATTATCTTCAATACCTTTAATTTTATTAATATTCACAATATAAGAGCGATGTACTCTTTTGTAAATATTTGCAGGTAATTTATTTGATATAGCTTTCATTGTAAAATGAATTGTATATTTTTCAGAGTATGTAGTTACAATAACGTAGTTTTCTAGGGCCTCAACAAATAGTATATCAGAGTAGTTTAGTCTAACTAGAGTTGAGCTTCTTTTAATAAATATTTGATCGGTACCTTCGTCGAAACTTGCTTTTGTAATATTTTGTTTCTCGTTGTGTCTAACTTGAGCTTTTGTTACAGCTTTAAAAAAACGTGCATAAGTTATTGGTTTTAATAAATAATCGGTTACATCATATTCAAAAGCCTCTAATGCATATTTTTCTTTACCTGAAATAATAATTACTTGAGGGTGTCTGTCAAAAGTTTTTAAGAATTCTATACCTGACATTTCAGGCATTTCAATGTCTAAAAATACCAAATCGATATCAGACGAATTTAATTTTATAGAATTTAATGCATCAACAGCATTTTCAAAAGATGCGACAAGTTCTGTAGCTTCAGTTCTATAAATAAACTCTTCAACAACTTTTCTCGAAAGTTTATCATCTTCAATAATAATACAATTCATATAGCTATAATTTTAATTTTGTTTTTATAAATATTTAACTAATTTTATAAGTGTAAATTAAATACGTTAAATTTGTAATAAAGTTTTAAAAATATACTAATTATGAAATTTCTAAAAACACTATTACTAATTGTTGTATCAGTTAGTATCATAAATAGTCAAAATATATACAAATATAATAATAACTTAGATAAAAAGATAATTTTTAAGCTAAAAGAAAAATACAGAGATGTTATTTTGGATAATAGCTTTAAAAATGAACTTATTAAAACGCTTATTGAAACCTCAAACCCCAAAAGGATTTTTGCAAATAAAAAACCAATTCTTAGAAATGGATTAAATAATAATTTTGTTGATTTAAGCTTAATTTATTCAGTAAATATGAATTTAGAAAAGGCTAATAAGTTTATTTATGAATTGCAAAAAAGTGGAGTAGTAGAGTATGCCGAAATTAAATTAGCCGATTCGCTTTTATATACTCCAGACGATCCAAATCAGGCTGGTCAGTATTATTTAAATAATATGAAAGTGTATGATGCATGGGATATTGAAAAAGGAGATACATCAATAGTAATTGGTATAGTTGATACGGGTATAGATATTGATCATGAAGATTTGTATGGAAATATATATAAAAACTTAAACGATCCAATTGATGGAATAGATAATGATAATGATGGATATATTGATAATTTTTGGGGTTGGGATTTTGGAAGTAACGATAATAATCCGCAATGGGATGAAGCTGAATTGGCAGGAAATGCTCATGGGGTGTATGTAAGTGGTTGTGCTTCGGCTGTTGCTGATAATGGTATTGGAATTTCGGGTATTGGATTTAAAACTAAGCTTATGTCTGTGAAAATTTCGTCAGAAAGTACTGCTACTTTAACACATGGCTATGAGGGAATAGTGTATGCTGCCGACCATGGCTGTTCTATAATTAATTGTTCTTGGGGAAGTACAAATTATACAGATTATGGGCAAGATATTGTAAATTATGCAACAATTAATCGAAATGCATTAGTTGTGTCTGCTGCTGGCAATAATGGGTTGAATCTAGATTTTTATCCTGCTTCATACGATAATGTAATGAGTGTTGCAGGCTCAAATATAAACGATAATAAATGGACTAACTCAAATTATGGAGCAAATATTGATGTAATTGCACCTGGTGAAGATGTTTATATGACATCGCCTAATAATGGTTATATAAATGGGTGGGGAACATCGTTTGCATCGCCACTTGTAGCAGGTTGTGCCGCAATAGTAAAGGCTCATTACGATACGCTTTCAGCTGTTCAAATTGCAGAGGTAATTAGAATGAGTACCGATAATATTGATACCATACAAGGAAACGAAGCTTATGCTGGCTTAATGGGTACAGGAAGAGTTAACTTGTATAAGTCATTAACTCAGCAATTAACGCCATCAGTAAGATATAAAAATATTGATTTTAAAATAAATACAAGTATTGATACATTATTAATTACAGGTGATTTTGTAAATTATTTAAAACAAACAACAAATCTTAATGTATTATTAACATCTGAATCGGAATATGTAAATATTATTGATGCTACTTTTAATGCAGGAGCTATTAATGAGCAAGATACTGTAAGTAATATTAACGATGCCTTTGTTGTGCATATTTTACCAACAATACCTGTTGATGATACGGTTTATTTTAAACTTAATTTATCTGATAATAACTATTCAGATTTTCAAATTATAAAAGTAAAATTGAATAATTCTTACCTTGATATTGATACTAATAATATAAAAGCTACAATAACAAATATAGGAAGTTTTGTTAATACTAATTCTAATGAGGATATTAGTTTTAAATATATAGATAGCGATGATTTAACTTGCGATTTTGGAATAATAACTGGTGTAAACGATACAACTGTTGTTGACTGTGTTAGGGGGGCTAGTCAGTTTGAAGGCATTGGTAAGGCTGAATATAATAATGTTGATAAAGTGTCGGATGAAGAAGTTATTAGTAAGTATAAAATTATTGATGAGGAAACTAAATATAATATTGAAATTGAACAAAAAACTTATGCGTGGAATAAACCAGAGTATAACGATTTTATTTTGGTTAATTATTATATAATAAATAAAGACGATAACGAGTTATCGAATTTTTATTTTGGTTTGTTTTCTGATTGGGATATAGATAATTTTAATTTAAATAGTGCTAATTTTAATGAGGAAAATAATTTATCGTATATTTTTTCGACAAAACCAGAAGGATTATATTCAGGCTTTCAGTTATTATCTGATATAAATTGTAATAACTATTCGTTTGATAATATTGATGGCGGAGAAGGTGGTATAGATTTATCAGATGGTTTTTCTGAGCAAGAAAAATATCAAGCATTAATATCGCAAAAACAAGTTGCTGGAATAGGGCAGGGGAACGATGTTTGTAGTATGTTGAGCTGCGGACCATACACAATAAATCCTAATGACACACTTTTTGTTTCTTATGCAATTCATACTTCAAAATCATTACAAGAAATAATTAAAAGTTCAAAACAAGCAAGCCTAATATATGATAGCTTATTTGGTAAAAATATTTTTGTTGATGAGCTTGAGAACGACCATAAATTCAAGATTTACCCAAACCCTGTAAATTCAAAACTTTTTATTGAGTATTTTGATGATAATGTGAAGTTTATGACAACTATTTATTCTGTTTCTGGAATAAAAATATTTGAAAATAAACAGAGTATTTGTCTAAATAAAGCTATTAATGTATCGTTTCTAAAACCAGGAGTTTATGTATTAGTTCTTGAGTCTGATAATTTGAAAAAATATTTTAGATTTATAAAAAAATAAATAAATAAATAATTTAGCATAAAAATTAATATTATTTATGAGATATTTTATATATTGCGACTTTATTAATAGCAAGTTAAGATAGTATAAAATTGAGTAAACACAACAACAATATACATGCAGTATTTATCGTATTTTTATTTATGATAACGATGAGTGCTCATGCTCAGGATACATTGTCGCAATTTAAGTATAAAACTGTTTTTTATGAGGCAGAACAACTATTAGATAACGATGATTATATTGAAGCAATAGGTCTGTATCAGAAATTATTGGTTGGTAATGAAGATAATGCTAACTTAAATTTCAAGATTGGTTTCTGCTATTTAAACGATAAGTTTGATAAATCAAAATCTTTAAAATATTTAGAGGAATCTATAAAAAATGTTTCCGAAAAATACAAATATGGAGATGATAAAGAAAAAAAATCACCAATTGATGCTTACTATTATTTAGGAGAAGCTTTACACTACAATTACAATTTTGAACAAGCAATTTTTAATTATAACAAATTTAAATTGTATTTGACAAAACAAGACGAAGAATTAATAAAAAAAGTTGATAAACGAATTGATGAATGTAATACAGGACTTAAATTAATAGAATATCCTGTTGAAATGGCAATTCGTAATTTAGGTGAAGAAGTAAATTCAGAATACGATGAACATAGTCCTGTAATTTCTGCAGATGAGAGCATTCTGTTATTTACTTCGAAAAGAAGAATAAAAGGTAATACACAAGAACATGTTGATGGGCAGTACTTTGAAAATGTATATGAGAGTAAAAATATAAACGATAATTGGACAAAGGCAAAAGAGATAAAGCAAGAAAAAGGAGCAAAAGTAAAAGTCGCAGGCAACTGGGCTTTAGGAATACCAGTGTTTAATGTTGAGAATCAAAATTTAGCCACAATATCATTATCAGTAGATGGACAAACATTGTATTTATATTCTGATAAAAATAATAATGGTAATATTTACGAGTCGAAGCTAGAAAATGAAAAATGGACAGATCCTAAACCATTACCATTGGTAATAAATTCAAAATATAAAGAATCGCATGCGTCAATATCTCCAAAACAAGACATATTATACTTTACAAGTGATAGACCTGGAGGTTATGGTGGATTAGATATTTACATGTCAAAACAATTACCTAATGGTAAATGGGGTTTGCCTCAAAACTTAGGACCTGATATTAATACTGAATTCGATGAAGAAAGTCCGTGCATTCATGCTGACGGAGTTAGTCTTTTTTATAGTTCAAAAGGAAAAGGCTCAATGGGAGGCTACGATATTTTCTTTACTACTTTAGAGGACGGGAAATGGACAAAAAGTATGAATATAGGTTACCCTATAAATACAACAGGAGATGATGTGTTTTACGTACCCACACCAGATGGTAAAAGAGCATATTACTCATCATTTAATAATGAAGGTTTTGGAGGTTCCGATATTTATATGATATCATTGCAAGGAGCTAAAGAAAAGGCTTTAACAGTTTATTCAGGGCAAATTGTTATGTGCGATGGTAAAGTTCCTGACGGTGTTTTTATAACCGTATCGGATATTAATACCAATGACGAAATTGGAATGTATACACCAAATGCAACCACAGGTAAATTTTTATTTATTTTAAAAGCCGGAAAAAAATACAGAATAAATGTAGAAGCAGATAATGATATGTCTTTTAGCGAAATTGTAGATGTGTCTGCTGATGATTCGTATAATAAAATTAAAAAAGCAATTGTATTAAAACCCTTAGTCTTTACAGGTGAAAAGGAAAAGTTTTATGTAAGTTTTGATGCAAATAGTAAAGTAATAACTAAAAAAACAAACATAAAAATTGATTCAATAACAAGTTTTATAAAAAAATATCCTAAATTTTACGTGGCTATATCGCAAAATTCAAAAACTATGGATATAAACTATAGTAGCAGAAAAAATTCTTTAATTAAACAAATTAAGAATATTGTTCCAACTGCTAATGTGTTAGATTTAAAAGATGTACCTCCTTGTGCAAATGTTGTGAATCTTATTATAAAAAATTCTAATACACCAATAAATAATGATATTAATATGCCTGTAGGTGTAACACCAGTTGGTGGGGTATTGGTTATAAATTATGTGCTATTTGGCTTTGATAAGTATGAAACAAACGAATATAATAATAATCTTAATATAGTAGCTTCCTATTTATCAAAAGATAAAAATATTAGGTTGAAGATAATTGGTTACACCGATGCACAAGGAAATGCTGAATATAATATGATATTATCGAAAAAAAGAGCAAATTTTGTAAAAAAATATTTAATAAATAAAGGTGTTTCTGAAAATCAGATTGTTTTAGATTATAAAGGAATGTCTAATCAAATAAGTAAAAATTTAAATCCTGAGAGTAGGAAATTTAATCGTAGGGTTGAATTTAGTATTATTGAAGCAGGTAGTGAAAAAATAAAGATTGAGAAACCAAAAATTTTAGAAAAATATAAATTATAAACTAATGAGAAATTTAATAAGCATATTTTTAATTGTAATATCAATATCAGTTTTTGCTGATAAAGATCCTATAGATGTGAAAGCGATGTTTTGGGATGCAGAAACATTTTTTTACGAAAAAGATTACAAAGAAGCATTAACCATTTACAATAAGATTGTAGAAGCTGGAACAGAGAATGCTAATATTGACTATAGGATAGGTATTTGTTATCTTAAAGGATATCATAGAAATTCAGAGAAAATACAATCTATTAGGTATTTAGAAAAAGCTGTTAAATCGGTTACTAAAGATTATAAAGAAGGTGAAATTACTGAGGTAAATGCTTATGAAGATGCATATATTTATTTGGGTGATGCTTATGCTGTAAACAATGAATTAGAAAAAGCTATAAAGGCTTATAATGATTATAAAGAGTTTACAGGTACAACCGATGAGTATTATCTTAATATTGTAAATAGAAAAATTGAGACTTGTGAAAGTGCTAAGAAATTAGAAACACTATCAGTAAAGTTTTCATTAAGAAATCTAGGTAAAAATATAAATAATAAATTGCCTAATTATGATGCAGTTATATCAGGCGATGGAAATACATTAGTATATACTACAAATTTGAAGTTTTATGAAGCGGTATTTTATTCGAAAAAAGTAAATGGTGAATTTTCTATTCCAAAAAACTTTAATATTGATGCTCAAGTTGATGGAATGGTTCGTTCGGTAGGTATTTCTTATGATGGAAAAGAATTATACTTGTTTAAATCAAGTGGCGACGATTCTAAAGGTGATATTTATGTAAGTACTTTTGACGGAAATAAGTGGTCTAAAATAAAGAAATTAAATAAAAATATTAATAGTTCTGATTTAGAAAGACATGCGAACCCTTCAAAAGATGGAAAAACTTTATATTTTACTAGTAATAGAAAAGGAGGCTATGGTAGTTTAGATATATATAAATCAATAAGGCAAAAGAATGGTGAATGGGGAAAAGCTGTTAATCTTGGATCTAAAATTAATACTAAGTTTGATGAGGTTGCTCCTTTTATTTTACATGATAATAAAACTCTATATTTTAGTTCGCAAGGGCATTATTATAATATGGGACAAAACGATTTGTTTATGTCTAAATTACAAGAAGATTCAACATGGTCAACACCATTAAGCTTTGGCTATCCACTTAATACAACCGATGAAGATAAATTCCTCTATCCAACATCAGAAAAAGGAACAGCTTTGATTGCTATCGCATCTGAAGATGGTTTTGGAGATTTAGATATTTATGAAATTAAATTTTATCCGCAGGAAACGCCATCGGTATTAATAACAGGAAAACTAGATAATAAAGGTAAAAAGATTAATATTGCAGTTACTGCAAATGGAAAAACTATTAAAGAAGTACAATCTGATATTAATGGAAATGTATCTATACAAATACCATCAGATGATATAAAGCTTATTTTTACGGCTGAAGGTATGGATAGAGCTGAAAAAAGTTTTGAAATTCCAAAAGTATATTGTTTAGCTGAGTTAGATATAAGTGATGTGAAATTAAAGCATACTAATACTGTAGTTAATACTGATACAAATTCTGATGCTGCCAAAAAGAATAATGCCACTAATGTAGAATCAGGCTCAAATACTAAAAATGCTGTATCTACAACAGCTCCAGCTATTTTATTTGGTTTTAATAAAGCAATTCCAGAAAAGTATAAAGATGAATTAGATAAGTTGGCAACTTATTTAAATAATTCTAAAAACATATTAATTGAAATAGCTGGTTATGCTGATGCACAGGGTGATGAGACTTATAATATAATGTTAACTGAAAAACGTGCAAATTTTGTAAAAGATTATTTAGTTTCAAAATCAGTTGATGCAAATAAGTTAAAAGTTGTAGGCTATGGCGAAAAATATCCTGTGTCTATTGAACTTAATGCCGAATCAAGAAAGTACAACAGAAGAGTGCAATTTAAGATTATTAGAGATGAAATAGGAAAGCTTAAGGTTTTATTACCTGAGATTCCTGATGCATATAAAATAAAATAATTTATAAAATATATTTAATCTCATGAAACCCAAATCTTTTAATTAAGTTTTGGGTTTTTATTTTTATTCTACCATCTTGCTCTGTTCCTAATATTTTGCCAATAAAAATATTGTTATTGTATGTAAAACTTGATTCTGTATTTAGTTTGTATAATAGCTTGTTATACAGGTTGTCAATTGTATTGAAATTGTTTATAAGCATTAATTTACTATTAATAATATCTTTAATTTCAATTAAAACATTTTTTAAGTTATATGTTTTTTTAGTAATACTTTTTAAAGAAATAGGGTTTGGTATAGATTTATCAAAATTTATTTGATTTATATTTATTCCTACACCAATTATTGATTTTGTTATATTCTCTCCTTGAATAGTGTTTTCTATTAAAATGCCAGCAACTTTTTTATTGTCAATATATATATCGTTAGGCCATTTAATAGTTACGTTATTAACTTTTTTACTTATGAATTCGTGAATGCTTAATGCTATTATTTTAGAAATATAGAACTGATGAATTGCTTTAATATTAAATTCTAAATACAAACTAAAAGTTAAATTATGATTAGGCTCAGTTTGCCAAATATTATTTTGTTGTCCTTTTCCGTTAGTTTGCTCTTTGGCAGCTATTATTGTCCCGTTTTTAATAGCATTATTATTAATAAGTGTTTTTACAAACTTATTTGTTGAATCAGTTTTTTCTAACCATATAATTGAATTTTCGGAAATCATAAATGATATAAAATAAAAAAAGACAGCCTAAACTGTCTTTCTTATATTATTGTAATTTAAAGTTGATAGGAACTACATAGGAAACTTTTACAGCTTTACCTCTTTGTTTTCCAGGTTTC
>Ga0256827_10000302_pt1 | contig 29654 bp, 18 predicted proteins | sample CV84metaG_FD_185977 | JGI IMG/M metagenome (GOLD analysis project Ga0256827, IMG submission 185977) | Hydrothermal vent microbial communities from East Pacific Rise, Pacific Ocean - CV84 | ecosystem: Environmental > Aquatic > Marine > Hydrothermal vents | place: Pacific Ocean: East Pacific Rise...
TTTTTGGAGTTCTGCCGGAGATATAGAAGACGATGTAGAATATCCTGTTAAAATTACTTGGGATCCAGCAACACACAAAATAGAGGTTTGGTTTAATTGCGAACTTAGGTTAACAACAACATACGATATGCAAGCCCAAATATTTAATGGTAACAATATGGTATATTATGGCTATACAGCTTCAACAGGAGGCATGAATAATCTTCAAAAAATTTGCATTGACGATAATATTTTTACAATTCAAGATACCGTTTATATTTGTGAGGGAGACTCAGCTACATTAGATGTAACAGGTGCTGCATCAAATACATATACTTGGTCGCCGGCAACTAATATAGACGATATCCATTCGCAAACACCAACAGTTTGGCCAAGTGTAAACACAACATATACAGTAAGCTACGATGATTATTGCGGAGACCAACAAACCGACGAAGTTGTTGTTATAGTAAATCCTGCACCTCAGCCTAACTTAGGACAAGATACTGCTATTTGTCAAGGTGATGATATTACTTTAGATGCAGGCGTATGGAATTCTTATTTATGGTCTTCGTCAGGAACAAACCAAACAGAAACATTTACAGGTGCAGGAACATACTCTGTTACTGTTACTAATGCAGATGGTTGCGAAGGTAGCGATGAGATTAATATTACAGAATTAACACCTCCAAGTGTTTCGGCAGGTTCTGATGTGTCAATTTGTACAGGTGGCTCAACAATATTATCTGCCACAGGAACAGGAACTTTTGAATGGAGTACACTCGAAAGTACACAATCAATAACCGTTTCGCCAACTACCAATACAACTTATACAGTAACTTTAACTGATGCTAATAATTGCACAAATACTGATGATATTATTGTTACAATAGGAACATCTTTAACTCCATCAATAACTAATGATACTGCAATTTGTAATGGAGAAACTATAACTTTAACTGCCGGTGGTGGAACAAATTATATTTGGGATAACGGAGATACAACTCAAAGTATTACAGTAACACCAAATTCAAATACAACATACAATGTTACTGTTACAGATGGGGGAGCTTGTACGGGAACAAGTTCTGTAGATGTTAGCTTAACTCCATCTCCTATTGTTGAAGCGGGAGCCGATCAAAGTATTTGTGAGGGTGATACAATAAGCTTAACAGCAAGTGGTGCAGTAGATTATGTTTGGAGTACAAGCGAAACAACAACAAGTATAAACATCACACCTATTTCATCAGGATATTATTATGTTACAGGAACAAATGCAGGAAATTGTTCGGCAGTTGATAGTATATATATTACAGTAAACCCAAATCCTACGGTTAATGCCGGCAATGATGCTTCTATTTGCACAGGTGGTTCGGCAACATTATCTGCCACAGGAACAGGAACTTTTGAATGGAGTACAAACGAAACAACACAATCAATAACCGTTTCGCCAACTACTAACACAACCTACACAGTAACAATAACCGATGCAAACAATTGTATAAATACCGATGATATTATTATCAATGTAGGCAACACAATAGTTGCATCAGCAGGAAATGATACTGTTATATGCAAAGGCTCTAGTGCTACACTAACAGCAAATGGAGGAACTACATATCTATGGAGTACAACCGAAACAACTCAAAGTATAATTGTTTCACCTAATTCACATACATCTTATTCTGTAACAGTTACTGACGGAACTTCTTGCTCGGGTACTGATGATGTAGATGTTGATATCCACCCTTTACCAAATATTGATGCAGGTCAAGAGCAATCTGTATGTTCAGGAAGCACTATTAATTTAACAGCCACAGGAGGTGCTAGTTATGTATGGGATAATGGTTCTACTACACAAAATATATCTGTATCACCATCTACAAGCCAATATTATTATGTTATAGGAATAGATTCTAATTCTTGTTCTGCAAATGATAGTGTTTTTGTTAATGTTAATCCTGTTCCTTCAATTGATTTAGGTAATGATATTGCTATTTGCCAAGGTTCTGCAATAGATTTATCAATAACAAACATAGGAGATTATATATGGAGTACAGGAGAAACAACACAAGCAATAACAGTAACACCATCTTCAAGTCAGTTGTTTTCTGTTACCTTTACAGATGTAAATAATTGCTCAAGCACCGATGAAATTAATATTGATGTAACGGCAAGTCTTAATATTTTAACCAGTAACGACACATCGGCCTGTATAGGTAGTGTGGTAAATCTTAGTGCTTCCGGAGGTGTAAACTATACGTGGAGTACAGGTGCAAATACACCAAACACAACCGTGTCTGTTGCAAATTCTAATACATATTATTATGTTACTGTTGATGATGGTGGAAATTGTTCAAACATAGATAGTATTTTGGTTGCTTATTATCCTAGCCCTAATATTAATGCTGGTAATGATATTACTATTTGTAGTGGAGAAACAGTAGTGTTATCTGCAACAGGAGCAAATCAGTATGTTTGGGATAATGGCACTATAAGTGCAAACAACAGTGTTAGTCCTTTATCTACAACAAGTTATACAGTAACAGGAACAGATATTAATGGCTGTTTTTCAAGCGATAATGTAACAGTTTCAATAGCTACAGATATTAGTTTATCTATTAGCCACTCGCCAGAAATAGTTTGTCCGGGAGAACAAGTAATTTTAACAACAAATATAATAGGCGGAATACCACCATATACTATAAAATTAGATGATGGTACTATAATTTCTCCTCCTTTAATATTAGTGCCGGAACAAACAAGTGTAATTAATTTAACTGTAGAAAGTGCATCGTGCAACACAAGCATTTCAGCATCAGATACTATTAAAGTTTATGATGTTCCTACTCCAAACTTTACATCTTCGATAACAAGTGGTTGCGTGCCGTTGTCGGTGGTATTTAATAGCACAAACACAGAACAAGGCTTATCGTATAATTGGAAATTTGGAGATTTAGGAAGTAATTATTCTAATAACAATAACCCAAGTTTTGTTTTTTCTAAAGATGGAGTTTTTGATGTTAGCCTTACTCTAATAACAGAAGGTGGTTGCGAAAGTTCTACAACTATTAATAATATGATTACTGTTTTCCCATTACCCGAAGCTAAATTTTATACAGAGCCAACAGTTATTAATATGTTTCACCCTGTTGTAGATTTTTATAATATTTCAACAAATAATTATTATAACTTTTGGTCTTTTGGCGATGGAGATTCTTCCTTAACTGTTAATCCGTCGCATAAATACAACCCTAATACATTGGGCGATTTTATGGTAAGTTTAATAACTGTTAGTGCAAATGGTTGTATGGATACAGTAAAATCACATATTAAAATAGAAGATGTTTCTACAATATATGCACCAACTGCTTTTTCACCTGACAATGACGGTATAAACGATGTTTTTAAAATTAGTTGCTACGGAATAAATACAGATAATTTTATTATGATAATATACGATAGATGGGGCGAAGCTATTTTTAAAACAAATGATTTGTTCTCAGGTTGGGATGGATATTATAATCAAAAAGCTGTAGAATCTGGAGTGTACACATATCTTATAATATATAAAGATTTTTCAGGTATAGAATATACTAAATCAGGAAACTTTACACTTATTAAGTAATTAGTAAGCCTCAAATCAATATTTTAATGTAGACACTAATTACACATTAATTGATTGTAAGAAAAAGAAGGAAACCTTAAAAGCTATATTGTTTGAGTATAACAGTCTACTAGACTAAAAAAGCCGTTTGAAATTCAAACGGCTTTTTTAGATTATATTTTACTTAGGGTCTGCTGAAAAGCTCTGAGGTGTATTAGATTTTTATATTCTGAAATGCAGATGTATATACATACCTCAAATTGAAGAAGATAAAAATATGATGTGCCTCAGAGCAAGCATAAAACTATGATTTTAACATTTGTAAATGCAAACTTATAAGTACATATGTTTTAAAAAGTTTGCATTTACAATAACGTATTTTAAATTAAGTAGCTTTGTAATAACTTGTTATGCGTTTCTCAGCAGACCCTAATTAGCCATAAAACCTAAACCATATAAGACATATAAGAACATATAAGTTTTAACAATAAAAATATTGTAATTGATAATTAAGATTTCTGCGTTGTTGCTCAAAATTTAAATCTTTAAATAGTTTAAGTAATTCTAATTCAACTATGTGAGATTTTTATTTTTTGTTAAAAATGAATAAATAGAAGTAGCCATAAGAAATAAAGATATTAAAATAAAAGCAATACCTATATTTAAACTATCGGCAAGTAAGCCAAAAACAAAAGCAAGTATTGCTGTTATTAATGTTTTTAGCTGAGATTGTGCCGACATTACAGATGTTAAAATTTCGTTAGGAACATTATCGGCTACATAGGCTGTTAATATTGGTTTACGAATATTTTCTATAATATAAATTCCAACAAAAGATAATATTGAAAAAATCCACATATCGTATATGTAAAATAATCCGCTAATAATACCAAAACTAAAACCAAACAAAAGTGTTATATAAGCAATATTTTTTTGTCGTCTATTTTCAATAAAAAAAGAAAATTTTGATGCTTGCGATGTAATTAAATAAATAATAAAGTATAATATGCCTATAAACAAGCCATTCTTTTTTGCAGTTTCTACGTTTTGCAAAAACGGAATAATTGCAATAAAACTTATCATTATAGGTTGAATGTAATCTTTAACAGATTTTATGTATGCCGAATGAAGTGCCGATGTATTAATAATTTTAAGAACATTTGATTGTGTAATTGTTTTTATAAACGATTTGAAAACGGAGATAACATTATATCCTTTTTTAGATAAATTTTGCTTTGTAGAAATATTTAATTCTTTGGGATAAGATAAAATTAAAAAGAAATTAACTATATATGGCACAATAGAATAAAGAAAAATATTTCCGTAACTTCCTGTATAAAAAACTATTAGCCCTGCTATTAAAGACGAAATTGCCGAGCCTTTTTGCGACCAAGAACGAGTATGCCCATAATAATTTATTTTTTGATTTTGCCAATTATTTTGTTCTAAATAAGACATTATCATTCCTTTATGTGTTCCCGAACGAAAAGCATCGGCAATACCATACAAAGCAAAAGCTATTAAAAACAACCAAAAATTATCTGAAAAATAGAAAAATGTAAAAGAAATTATTGATATTAAAAAAGAAAAAACAAGAGAAGATTTTCTGCCATAAGTATCGGCAATTATGCCCGAAGGAATTTCAAAAACATTTACAATAATTTCACGAATGGCATATAATAAGCCAATTTGAGTGTATGGCAAACCCTTTTCTATTAAGTATAGAATAAAAAATGCATCAAAAAATCTTAGGTTTTTTAAAAAACCATAAAAACAAAATTTATAATATTGTTTATTTTTTGTTAATGTTTGCATTATTAATCAAAGATACACTTTATAAGGCACTATTTCATAAACCTTAATTAGTGTCTGTCCATAAAGTCAAGAGATTGAACTATAAAGTTCGAGTTCAAGGCTTGCGTAGGTTGAAAAATGCGAGTTTACATATGTAAATGACCATTTTTCAAACAAGCGTAACGCAGAAATCGGACTTTATAGACAAGCTCTAATTAAAGGTAATAAAACTCAGTTTGTTTGCGAAAAAATATTATACTTTAAGAACAGACCCTAAATAATTAACCTAACACCTCCCAATTCTTCTATATGATAGGGGAATTTATCGCCCGGAGCTCCAATAAACATAAAGTTTGGTAATATCCCCCATTTTTTAGATAAAGATTTTATTAATTCAGGACCAAATTTCCCTTCAATTTCTATAAATTCTACTTCAATTCTTGGATAAATTCTACTTAAAATTCTAATATCTTCTTTTAAGAAATCAGGAGTTTCTTCATTTTCATTATTAATAGTAACAATTTTTACTTTTTTAGTTTGTTCATTTCTAAGAATGTATAACATTACTTTATTAAGATTTACAACATTATCACCTTTAGTAAAAAACACAAATTCTTGCGAATTAATTTTATCAATTAGTTTAGAGATATTAAAATCGACTCCTGTTAAATTTTTAATAAAAGGGTCTGCAATATAGTGAATTACACCAAGAGCTGTTTTTAAAAGAATTGTTCTGTTTAACATAATAACTACAACTGTCATTGTTGGAACAAAATAATCCATAAAAATTGTAAAATTTGAAGAAACCCCTTCTTCCGGAGTCATTTTAATATTTCCGATAAGGGCAACAATAACGCCTATTAAAGCAACTATTAAACTTATCCATCGTGCTTTTTCTAATCGTGGTAATTTTGCACGTCTTATTTTTAGAAAAATGTTGCCTACCACAAATAATGCCATAACCGACAAAAAAGAAATTGTATAAACTCCTGCTAAACTTGTTACTTTTCCACGAGTTATAAATAACACTGATACGTTTAAAATAAGAAATAATAATATAATTCTGTGCGATGTTCCACGTTTGTTTTTCTTTAAAAAGAATGATGGTAAAATTCTATCTAAAGCTATACGTTCTAAAAGTCCTGAAACTCCAACATAAGAAGTTAGAACAGCACCGCTTAACACAAGAAAAGCATCAATAGACACAATAGAAGACAACCAATTTCCTGCAGAAACTTGCCCCATATGTGATAATAAAGTGTTTTCGTATAAAGATTTAACCTCGTTAATTGGCACAATAGAAAGTGCAAAGAAAGCCATTAGGGGATTAAGTACACTAACTATTATCCACATATTTCTAAGTGTTTTAGGAAAAACGCCTCGTTCTTGTTCTTCAACAAAGTTTGCCGAACTTTCAAATCCTGAAATACCCAACATCGATGCCGAAAATCCAAAAAATACAGCCAGCCAAATACTACCTCCTTCTATTGGAGAATGCCAATTTTGTTCAAAAATATCAAATCCATTTTGTAATAAAAAATATGCTATTGATACAGATAAAACAATCATTGAAATTAAATGAAATATAAAAATCCCTACTGCAACAATAGCCGATTCTGTTATTCCAATTATTGTTAATCCTGCAAACAGAAAGAGTAAAAGAATTGTTGCAGTCATTACTTCTACCGATGGTATTATATTGTGTAAATAATGCATAGCCTCGTTTGCCGATATAACCGATGTTGCCATATACGACAAAATGGTTAAAGTGGCAGCAAAAGAAGCCATATTTTTGCTTGTAGTGTTTAACAAAGCATTATATGCACCTCCGTTTAATGGTAAAGCACCTACAACTTCTCCATATATTTTTCTAAAAAGAAAGAGTATAAATGCTACTATTAAAAGCGTAATCCATGCATATTGACCAGCATAAACAATAGATAGAGCCGATACATATAAAACAGAAGAACTTATATCGTTTCCACAAATTGCCGTAGCCGATAATTGTTTTAACTTAGTTTGCTTTTTTTTCTTCATTCCATAATTTTGATAAGCAAAATTATGGATAGTTTTTTAAATAAAATATGTTAAATAATATGTTTTTGGGGGTTTGCGAAAAATTAATTGCAACCGCAATCAAATCTAATTTCGTGTTTAGGAGTAGGGTTTTTTACTTTTTTGAATTTTTTATTATTAATAATGCCTGTAATAAAATCAATTTCGTTTTTAAAAAACTCACTATCTTCAATAACTCTTCTTGTTTTTGTGTAAAATCCCGATTTTTTATCTTTAGACTTTTTTAAATAAATAAGATATGATTTATACATTTCCATTTCATTTTCTTCGTTTAGCTGAATTAGCACCGAGCTTAAACGCTTACCTTTATAAATTTTTTCTACATCTAAATTACAAATAACCTTCATTCCTGTAACAGCTCTTATATCAATAACTTTAGCCTTAATAACTAAGTCAGAGGAATTAAAAAAATCAGTTATATTTTGTTCAGAGATATCAGCACTAACAAAAAATAGGAATATGCTTGCAAGTATAATTTTCATATTGTAAAGGTTAAAAAAATTTTATGATAAAAACAACTAAAATTTATAATTTTAGGCTTAATATATGTTATAATATATAACAATTATATTTAAAAAACATTAAATATCTAAATTCTTTTACATGTTTTTAACAAAAAAAAGCTGTACATTTGTAATCTAAAAATTTAAACTACCTTATTATGAAAAGACTATTTTTAAGTTTATTAATTGTGATTGGTTTTGGTGCTTTTTCGCAGCACGGAAATCAAAAACAAACAAAAGACCAGACTACACATCGTTTGTCGGTTATTAATTTCCATTGTCAAGATATTAATGGACACACATGGGATTTATTTGAATTGCTTGATGCAGGAAAATATGTATTATTAGATTTTGATTACCATGATTGATCAATATGTCCAGATGCTGTACCGCCTCTAAATAACATGTTTAACAATTATGGTTGTAACAATCATGATGTTGTAATTTTAAATTTAACTCACGACCCTGCCTCCCTTGCTGCTAGCGATGCTGCAAATGAAGGTAAAGAATATCCAGTTTTAGCTGATGGTGCTGATGGTGGTTACGACCATTATAAATATAATGGAGCACCTGCTGCTGTTTTTATTGGGCCAGATAGAACTATGATTGATGATGATGTATATCCTGTTTCCGAAAGTGCTATGATTGTATTATTTAACAATCATAATTGTAATGAATTTTCTTGTACATCTATAAATGCAGATTTTTCTGTAGATATTGCCTCAATTAATGCTGGAGAATCTGTTAATTTTACAGACCAATCTACATCTGATAATGGCTCAATAACTTCTTGGTCGTGGACTTTTCAAGGAGGAACACCTCATGAATTTTCAGGGCAAAATCCTCCGGCTATTAGCTATTCTAATAATGGTTCTTACGAAGTAACGCTCGAAGTTTCTAATGGCACTGATAATCATACAAGAACAAAGACGAATTACATAATGGTTGGTGAGCCTTGTGCTGCTGAAGGTACTAATTCAAGTGGAAATGAATACATATCTAAAGTTAGTTTTGGCACAATAAATAATTCTAGCCAAGCAACTGCATATTCCAATTTCACAAGTCAGTCTCTATCAATAAATACAGGGACATCAGAAATCTTAACAGTTACTTCAACAAATGGTTATGATACTGATAAATTAATTGCATGGATAGATTGGAATGCAGATAATGACTTTGACGATAGCGGAGAAAAAGTTTTTTCTTCGTCAAATGGAGATGGTCCATATACAAAAACCATAAATGTTCCCAGTAATGCATCTGTTGGAACAGTAAGAATGAGATTACGATTATTTGATACAGGTTCTTCCGGAGCTAATGCCACTCCTTGTGGAATAGCAGATTATGGTGAAGTAGAGGATTATAGCCTACATATTAGCTATCCTACTGATGTAACTAATCTTTCAGATAAAATATTTAATCTATATCCTAGCCCAAATAATGGTGTATTTACTATTAACACTACAAGTAGTTATAATAAAGTTATGATTACAGATGTGTCGGGTAAAATGGTTTACAATAAAGAAATTGATAATTCTGTAATATCTATAAAATTAACAAACATTACCAAAGGTATATATTTTGTTAGAGTTTCAAATGAAAATGGTGTAGGTGTTCAAAAAATTATTATTGAATAAAAAAATATTTTTAATATCTTAAAAAGCTGAGATTAATCTCAGCTTTTTTTGTTTTCACTATTTATTGAATTAATATGCTCAATCCATTTAGGGTCTGCTGAAAAGCTCTGAGGTGTATTAGATTTTTATATTCTGAAATGCAGATGTATATACATACCTCAAATTGAAGAAGATAAAAATATGATGTGCCTCAGAGCAAGCATAAAACTATGATTTTAACATTTGTAAATGCAAACTTATAAGTACATATGTTTTAAAAAGTTTGCATTTACAATAACGTATTTTAAATTAAATAGCTTTGTAATAACTTGTTATGCGTTTCTCAGCAGACCCCATTTAGCTTTTCGGGAATTTATAGGGGTTTATTTTTTCTTTTTTAGAGTTTAAAATTTTAAGCAAATAAAAATGGAAAAAGAAAAAGTAGAAAAACCGAAAAGCTATTTGGTTTGAGTATATACAGGTTGATTAGCTCTAATAACAATATTTCCATTCTCATTAATTTCAATAGTTTTTGCTTTAACAATTTTATTAATTAAATCGGCATCAAACTCGTGTTCAATTTTTAAGTAATTTTCGCTAAATCCTAGCATTTTATTTCCTTTGCTTGTTGATTCAAATAATACTTTAACTTCTGTATTCAGATTTTGTTCGTAGAAATATCTTGTTTTCTTATCGGATAAAATATGTAATTTTTTGCTTCGGTTTGTAATTTTCTCTGAGGCAACTTTTGGTTTTATCTCAATTGATTTTGTGCCGGCACGCTCAGAATATGAAAAAACATGCAAATACGAAATGTTAAGTTCATTTATAAAATCATAAGTAGCTTTAAAATCCTCATCTGTTTCGCCAGGAAAACCAACAATAACATCAACACCTATTGATGCATTTGGCATTATAGCTTTTATTTTTGCAACTTTTTCGGCATATAATTCACGTTTATATCGGCGTTGCATTTTTGCAAGTATATTATTGCAACCAGATTGTAAAGGTATGTGAAAATGTGGCAAAAACGATTTTGAATTTGCAACAAAATCAATAATTTCATCGGTGATTAAGTTTGGCTCAATCGAAGAAATTCTATAACGAGTTATGCCTTCAAGTTTATCAAGTTCTTTAACTAAATCTATAAAATTCTCACCTGTACTTTTTCCAAAATCACCTGTGTTTACTCCTGTTAAAATAATTTCTTTTACTCCGCTTGCTATTGCCAACTTTGCTATATCAATAGTTTTTGCAATATTCTGATTTCTGCTTTTGCCACGAGCTTTTGGAATTGTGCAATAAGTACACTCATAGTTACAACCATCTTGCACTTTTAAAAAAGAACGTGTGCGGTCGTTCGATGAAAATGCAGGTAGAAAAGTGTTTACCTCATCAATTTCGCAAGAATGAATCTCGGGTATATTTTTCTTTTTTAAATTGTCGATATACGCAAACAGATTAAATTTTTCGTTTGCTCCAAGTACTAAATCAACACCGGCAATTGCAATAATTTCTTTTGGTTTTAGCTGAGCATAACAACCTATTACTGCAACAAATGCCTCTTTATTTATTTTTTGCACTTTTTTTATTGCAGTACGGCATTTTCGTTCGGCTTGTGCTGTTACCGAACAAGTATTAATTATATAAATATCAGCTTTTTCGTTAAACATTACCCTGCTATATCCATTGTTTGCGAATAAACGTGCAACAGTTGAAGTTTCAGAAAAATTCAATTTACAACCAAGTGTATGAAATGCTACTTTTTTTATCATATTTTATTAAAAATACAAAGTAAATGCTAAAAAGTAAATTGAGCAAATTAAATCAATTCTAAATAATTTTATATCTTAGCAACCAATTTTAATTTATACAATATGAAACAAATAAGGATAGTACTTATAATTGCAACAGTCTTAGTTATAGCAGCTTGCACAAATCTAACAATAATCAATACTTATGAAAACAAGTATAATTTAACAACCGAAACCGATTTGCAGAATATAAAAATTACAAAAAAGATTGATAATTTCTATGAAACAGGAACAGAAGGAACTTTTATAGGAAAAGAAAATATAAAGATTTATTATAAAATTTTCAAGCAAAAATATAACGAAAAGGCAGCAATTGTAATTTCGTCAGGAAGAACCGAAGCAGCTATAAAATACAAGGAGCTAATTTACGATTTATATAATAATGGTTATTCTATTTATATACCCGACCATCGTGGACAAGGGCTATCGGGCAGAATGCTTAAGGAACACGATATGGGTTATATAGATGATTTTCAGTATTATGTAGATGATTTAAAAAAGTTTTATGACGATTTTGTTACAAAAGATAAGCATAAAAATATTTTTTTAATGACACACTCAATGGGTGGAGCAATTGGTATGACTTATATTGAACAATATCCAAAAGATTTTAAAGCAGCCGTTTTTTCTTCGCCTATGTTGGGTTTAGCTTCGCCAACTTGTACGGCGGTAAAAATTTTAGAAAAAAAAGAGCCTACATATATAATGGGTGGAACTCCTTATCAAGACGATTCTGTTAAATTTGAGGATAATACATTAACATATAGTAAAATAAGATACGAAAGAGTTTTGCAAGCTTTTAACGAAACAAGCGATGCTCGTTTAGGAAGCCCTGTGTATCAGTGGGTAACTCGTTCGTGCAAACAGTTTAAATATATTTTTGATAATGCCGATAAAATTCAAACACCTTTAATTATTTTTTCGGCAGAAGATGAAAAAATTGTAGCAACTTCGGCTCATAAGGGTTTTATCAAGAAATTGAAAAAACTACAAAAAGATGCAGAAGCTTATGAGGTTAAAGCTGCTATGCATGAATTATATATCGAACGTGATAGGGCAAGAATTGATGTTTTAACAAAAAGTTTAGACTTTTTTGCTAAATTTGAACCAGATACCAGACTGTATAATATTTGGGTGGTAACTCAATTTAATGGCAAAAATTTAGACCGAAAAAAATATAATAATGGCTTACCAAGATTTGAGATAAATACAACAAAATTGAGGGTTCTAGGAAACGATGGCTGTAATGATTTTAGCGGAGATATTAAAATAGGAAATGGCACAATTAGTTTTGGAGCTTTAGTTGCTACAAAAAAAGCTTGTCCAAATATGGAAGATATTAAAGATTTACTACAAAACATAAGCAGTAAAACTTTTGAGTATAGATTCTCTGATAATAATATGGAGTTATTACAAAAAGGAAAAATTATTTTGGTTTTGAAACATATTGATTAAAATTTAATCCCCACCAAAAGAATATCATCAATTTGATTTTGATTACCTTTCCAAGTTTTTAGCTCAGTTTTTATTATTTCTTTTTGCTGGTCAAATTTTTGTTTATGAATTTCGAACAATTTTTCTTTTAATTGTTTTTGGGTATATTTTTTATCATTTTTGCCCCCAAATTGGTCTTGAAAACCATCAGAAAACATATAAAGTCTAGTTTCAGTATCTTTATAATTAAAATTGAAATCGGTATAAGATACCTCTACCGAATTTGAAAGAGAATCTCCTATTGAAAAAATATCTCCTTCAACACTTAAAATTTCATTGTTTTGAATAATAAAAGCAGTATGATTTGCTAAGGCAAGATTAATTTCTTTCGATTTTAGGTCAACTTTTAAAACCGTCATATCCATTCCATCTTCAGATACTTCGCCTGCTTGATTTTGATTTAAAGTACGTGTTACTTCTTCGTTTAAACGGTTTAAAAATTGAGAGGGTTTTTCTATATTTTCTTCTCTTATTATAGTGTTTAACAAATTATTTCCTATTATACTCATAAAAGCTCCGGGCACACCATGTCCGGTGCAATCTACAATTGCAGCCCAAAAAACATCGTTGCTTCTATACAGCCAATAAAAATCGCCACTTACAATTTCCCTAGGTCTAAAAAATATAAAGTTATCAGAAAAAATATCAGTTAGCAATTCGTTAGAGCTAAGAACTGCATTTTGTATCTTTCTTGCATAATGCATACTGTTATTAATCTGAAAGTTTTGTTCAGAAATCTTATCTTTTTGCAAAAGTAAATCTTTATTCATCTTCTTTTTAGAAAGAAAAAGTTTATACATAAAAAGTGATAAAGCAAAAATAATTACTAAGCCAATAGTTAGTGTTAATATATATTTTCTTTGTGCTTTAAGTTCTTTTGTTTTTTCGCTCAATTCTTTTTGTTTTTGGTCAAGGCTTTTTGAGTTTAAACGCGATTTGTGTTCTAAAGAATCTATAGCTTTAAATTTTGCTAGAGAATCTTTCTCAAGTTCTTTTAGTTTTTGTTGATAAGTGCTTATTTTATTGTTATTGTTGTTTAATTGTTTTTTAGTATTTCCTAAGTTTTTTTTAGTTTCTTCTAATCTGCTCTTTTCTTCTATAGTTTTTTGTTTTTGTTCAAAATATCTTTTTTGAAACAATCCTAAATTTTTGTTATACTCTTGCTCGTCAACATGTTGCATTTGCTTATAATATAAAAGTGCCATTTTGTAGTCCTTAGTATTATTATATACTGTGTATAAAGCCTCGTAATTTGCATACATCAAAACTTCATAATTCACTTTTTTAGATATTTCTAAACTTTTTTCAAAATATAGTTTTGCTTTATTAGGTTTTCCTACTTTTAAACATGTGCTACCTAAATTATAATACGATTCAGCTAAATCTTCATTATTAGAAAGCTTGTTGTTAACGGTAAGTTCTTTTTCAAAATATTTTATCGATTTACCAAATTTTTTATTTTTATAATGAATTTTTGCTTGCATACTATAAGAGTAAGCAAGTGCAGTATCATTTTTCATTTTAAAAGAAAGTTTTTCTAAATCGTTAATACACTTAAAACATTCCACATTTTTATTAGATTTGTATAAAGAGTCTATTTTTATATACAAGCTATTGATGTTTTGTGCATTTACTAAAAACCCAATTAATATTAATGAAATTAGCCCTATTCTTTTTATCATATTTTTGTTTTGTTGTTAAAAAAAGTTGTTGTTATTCTAAATATAGTAAAAAGTTAAATACGTGATAATCAGATATTTAAAATCCTACTATATTTAGAACGGCATTTAAAAAAAACATTGTAAAATAAATTACATACAATGTAAATATTTTTCTACAATTTCCATAATTGCATCAGAGTTACCATAAAGAGATTCGTTCATATGATGATCATCATATCTTTTTAGGTTTTTTATAACATTATCAATTTGTCCAGCAGGAAATATTCCATATTTTTCGAAATACTCTCTATATTTTTCTAAACTATTTGCACTTTCCCAACACGATTCTGGTAAAGATTTAAGTTTACGTAATACTGCTTTTTGCGATTTATGAAAAATATTTGCATCAACATATAAACTTTCTGCCACTTCTAATGAGTCATCGCTTTCTAAACCAAGTTCTGCTGCAACAATAAGTGCTGCCAAAAAGCTATAAATATCTGCCGAACCATCGCCAGCTCTAAACTCAACTGTTTGCTTTGACGAAGCATTATAAAGTGGCGATTTATCTATCGGGTTTGCATCGTGTATCATATCTGCTGCATTTAGCCACCCAAGCGGCACTCGTACTAAAACAGAACGGTTTCTATCACCCCAACATATATTTGTTGGTGCTTCTTGATGCGGAACTAAACGCAAATATGATGTTGGAATTGTATTTCCGAAAGCTGTTAATGGTGCAGCAAGTTTCATTAAACCACCTATTAATCTTTTAGCAGGTTCGCTTAATTTTTCATTTTCTACCATAACATTTTTTCCGTCTTTTTCTAAAAGCATATGAATATGTAATCCACTACCTGCTTTGCCCACAGTAATTTTTGGAGCAAAACTTATACGCACGCCATATTCGTCGCCAAGCATACGTAAAATCCATTTAGCTATAACTAATTGGTCTGCTGTATCTTCAACATTTGTTGGCAAAAATTCTATTTCGTGCTGTTCGTAAAAACTGTTTTCTTTAGTAAAGTTTCCTACCTCCGAATGACCATATTTTACTTTTCCCCCAGATTCTGCTATTAACCTAAGAGCTTCTGTACGAAGATGTTCCCAGTTAGTAAATGGCGATGATGTATGATATCCTTTTTGGTCAACAACAGGATACAAGTCGTTTTTCTCGCTCATTACATAATACTCTAACTCGCCAAGAGCTTTAAATGTATAACCTGTTTTTTCTTTAAAATTTCTATGAGCTTTTTTAAGTATATATTCGGGTGCACTTTCTAATGGTTTTCCCTCGCTATTATAAAACGAACATAATATTTCTAAAGTAGGAGTGCTAGTAAAAGGATTTAAAAATGCCGTTTTATATCTAGGTATCACATACATATCAGAAGAGCCTGCATCAATAAAAGAAAACAAACTGCTGCCATCAACACGTTCTCCTGTAGATAAAATTTGGTTTAAATGCTCCATGCTTGTAATTATAAAATTTAGAGCTTTAAGCTTTCCATCTTCTGCTACATACCTAAAATTGATCATTTCTATATCGTTTTCAACAATAAATTTTACAATATCAGATTTTGTAAATTCTTCGGGTTGTTTCTTTAAAAAACTAACCAGTCTATTTGGGTTTAATTCAATGTTTGTATTCATATTCTAAATTTTTTATAAATATAAATATTTTTTATTTAATCTATCAATGATTTTTAACATCAAATAAAAAATAATGTATCTTTGCACAAATAACTGTAACATAATGCCTGAATTTACCGAACTAGAAGAAAAAACTATAAAAGAAGAGTTTGAAAAAATCTTTACTTATTGCAAAGGTTGTCAGCAAAAAAACAACCGAAAATTATTAGAGAAAGCTTTTGATTTAGCACATTTAGCACATTATGGAACACGCAGACGCTCCGGAGAGCCATATATAATACACCCTTTACAAGTTGCACAAATAGCAACAGAAGAAATTGGTTTAGGTACAAAATCGGCTGTTTGTGCAATTTTGCACGATGTGGTTGAAGATACAGAATATACACTAGAAGATATTAGAGCCCAATTTGGTGATAAAATTACAAATATAATAGATGGTTTAACAAAAATATCGAGTGCAAAATCTAAGTCTTTGCAAGCAGAAAATTTTAAAAAAATGCTACTTACTCTTTCTGATGATGTTAGAGTAATTCTAATAAAACTTGCCGACAGATTAAATAATATGCGTACATTAGATGCTATGCCCGATGTGAAACAACAAATTATTGCTACTGAAACATCAATGATTTATTCGCCTCTGGCTCACAGACTTGGATTGTATGCAATTAAAACAGAATTAGAAGATTTAAGCTTAAAATATCAACAACCTGACATATATAATGATATTAATAATAAAATATTAGCAAGCGAGAAACAACGAATACATTATATAAATAGATTTTCGTTACCCATTATTGATAAATTAATAAATTCTAAAATAAAATTTGAAATTACAGGCAGACCAAAATCTGTATACTCAATTTGGAATAAAATAAAAAGTAAAGATGTAAGTTTTGAAGAAGTTTACGATCTTTTTGCTGTTAGAATTATATTTAAACCAAAATCTGTTGAACATGAGAAAACCCAATGTTGGAATATCTACTCCATAGTAACCGATATTTATCAGCCAAAACCCGATAGATTAAGAGATTGGGTAAGTACGCCAAAAGCCAACGGATACGAGGCTCTGCATACAACAGTTATGGGCCCCGATGGCAAATGGGTTGAGGTTCAGATACGTTCTGAAAGAATGAATGATATTGCCGAAAGAGGTTATGCCGCCCATTGGAAATATAAAGGAGTAAAAGATTCTGAAAGCGAACTAGATAAATGGATAAAAAAAATAAAAGAACTTTTAGAAAATCCTGAACCAGATGCTTTAGCATTTTTAGATGAGTTTAAGATGAATCTTTATTCATCAGAAATATTTGTTTTTACACCTAAAGGCGAATTAAAACGACTACCAAAAAACGCTACTGCATTAGATTTTGCATACGAAATACACTCAGAAGTTGGTAATAAAGCTTTAGGAGCTAAGGTAAATTATAAACTTGTAGGTTTAGATTATACTTTAAAAAGTGGCGATCAAGTTGAAATTTTAACATCTAACAAGCAAAAACCTGAAAGAGATTGGCTTAATTTTGTTACAACGGCAAAAGCAAAATCAAAAATAAAAGATGCTTTTAAAGAGGATAGAAAAGAATCAATAATAAAAGGAAAAAAACTTTTAGACGAAAAACTTCAAGAACTAAAACAAGTACCAAACTCTTTAGTCTTCAGGAAATTACTAAAAGAATACAATCTGCATTCTAAAGATGAATTATATTGCAAAATAGGTGTTGGGGTTATTCAACTTGCAGGGATTAAAAAAATAATACTTAAAAAAACTAAAAACAAATGGATTAGATATTGGAAGTTACAAATAAAAAAATCTACATCTACAAAAAAGAAAATTAAACCCGAAGATACCGACAATAAATTTATTGATAAGAAAAAAACATTAACAATTTCTGATAATTTTAATGATTTTGAATATATTATTGCAGATTGTTGTAATCCAATACCTGGCGACGATGTTATAGGTTATATTAATGATGAAGATAGCATTGAGATACACAGTAGAAAATGCGAAAAAGCTAAAGAATTAATGTCTAATTATAAAGACAAAATTATTTTAACAGAATGGAAAAGCCATAAAGTTTTTGCATTTCTTGCAAGTATTCAACTTTCGGGAATTGATAAAAAAGGAATGGTTTACGAAATTTCTAAAATTATTTCGGCAGAATTAAAAGTGAATATGCGTTCGTTCTCTATGGAATCTAACAATGGTATTTTTAAAGGCAATATCGAATTGTATGTTTATAACACTGCCGATTTAGATAAATTAATTTCAGATTTAAAAAAATTAAAAGGACTTAAATCGGTAATCAGAAAAGGTATAGGTAATGTAGGCTAGCCCAAAACCACTGTTTTAATTGCAGATGTTAAAATACTTAAATCATTTTTTTCTATTATATAAGGAGGCATTAAATAAATAAGTTTTCCGAAAGGGCGTATCCAAACGCCAAGTTCAACAAATTTTGCCTGAATATCAGCCATATCAACAGGCTCTGTCATTTCTACAACACCAATAGCCCCAAGCACACGCACATCGGCAACTTTTTTATTAGTTTTCAGCTCTAATAATTCTGTTTTCAGTTGTTGCTCAATGGCAGATATCTTCGATTTCCAATCGTAACTTTCAAGTAAATTTATTGATGCCAGTGACACAGCACAAGCCAAAGGATTTGCCATAAAAGTAGGTCCGTGCATAAAAACGCCGGGTTTGCCCGATGAAATTGTACTGCTTATTTTATCGCTTGTAAGCGTTGCTGCCAGCGACATATAACCACCTGTTAGTGCTTTTCCTACGCACATTATATCGGCTTGTATTTTTGTGTAATTTGTTGCAAACATTTCGCCTGTTCTTCCAAAACCTGTTGCAATTTCATCAAAAATTAAAAGGATATCGTTAGCATCGCAAATGTTTCTAAGTTGGTTTAAATATTCCGAAGAATAGAACCACATTCCGCCTGCACCTTGCACTATTGGTTCAATTATTATTGCGGCAATTTCATCTTTTTTAGTTTCTGCCAATTGTTTTATTGATGCAATATCGCTATTTTCCCACTCTGTTCCAAAGCGTGTTTGCGGTTGATTTGCAAAATAATTTATAGGCATTGCTCCTGTAAAAATATGGTGCATTCCTGTTTTGGGGTCGCAAACCGACATGGCTTTGAAAGTATCGCCATGATAACCAGATTTAACAGTTAACAATTTTGTTTTGTTTTGTTTGTTCAACGATTTCCAATATTGCAAAGCCATTTTAACGGCAATTTCTACCGAAACAGAACCGCTATCAGAAAAAAATACTTTTGTGAAATTACTCGGGCTTATTGCTATAAGCTTTTCGGCAAGTTCTATTGCTGGCTTGTGAGTGATACCGCCAAACATCACATGCGACATTTTTTTTAATTGCTTTGTGATTGCCTTGTTTAAAACGGGGTGGTTATATCCGTGAATTGCTGCCCACCACGACGACATTCCATCAATAATTTCGTTGCCATTGTGCAGTTTAAGATGTACTCCGCTTGCCGACACTACTTCAAAAACAGGTAATGGCTTGTGCATTGAGGTGTATGGATGCCAAATGTGTTCTTTATCAAAATTTATTAATTCGGAATGTTGCATTACTGGGGCTTAGCTTGAGGGTTTTGAAATTCTTTTGCAAAATCTGCCCATTTTTGTGTTTTATATTTTTTTTCGGCAAAATAATATAAAACAGGATATAGGTTGTCTTTTGTAAAATATCCGGGAATATGACTTAATAATGCTCCTGTTGAATCGAATATTAATAATGATGGAGATACCATTTTTTTATTCATCACTTGCAAGCCAAAATTATGATAGCCCACATTTTTATTATCATTTGTGTAGTGCTTACCAAAAAAATCTATGGGCTCTTTAGCAAACATATCGTATTTTATTGCATAATAATTTTTATTTATATATTCTGCAATTTTTTTATTGCTAAAAGTTGTTGTATCCATAACTTTTACAACAACTGTCCAAGTATTATATGCGTCAATTAAAAATGTTTTTGGGTTTTCTTTGTTTAATTTTTGGGCTTCATCAAAACTATACCAATGTACCAATGTATCAGATTTTTGCTTTAGCGAATCAACGAAAGTTTTATCAAAATCTTCTTTAAATTTGCCAAATTCTGTTGTTCTAAATACGTTTTCGGTAAAAAATACTAAATAAGGCTCTATTTTATGAATATCCATATATCCGGGCACTGGACTAATTACGTTTCCAACTTCGTCAAAATATACTATTGTAGGATATGATGGGCGATTGTTGGTAAATTTTAATGCTAACTGATGTGTGGAGCGACCTGTTCCTGTGTTGTAGTAAGTTTTTCCTTTGTATTCTATTGTGTCTTTTGTTTCGCCATTAAATCTTACAGGGTAGTAATACTGATTAATATATCCTGCTATTGACGGGTTTGAAAATGTGGTTTTCATCATGTGTTTGCACCAGCCACACCAATCGGTGTAAACGTCCATAAATATTTTTTTCGGCTGTGTTTTCTGCTTTTCTAATGCCTCTTGCAATGTCATCCATTTTACTAAGGATTTTTCTTCCTCGGGTTTTTGGACTGTGGCTTGGGTTTTATTAGTTGATGTTTTGACTTGATTTTTTGTTGTGCTTGTTTTGTTTTCTTTTACTTGCGAAAACAGTGTTGTAAACGATAATACAAGTATTAATGATAGTGTTTTATAATCCATTTTTCTATTTTTTATTGCAAAGATATATTATTAGTTGAAAGTTATAAAGTTTGTAAAGTTAAAAGTTTTTAAATGAGAGCTAGATTAGAGATAAATATTTTAAGATAGTTATAAAAATTAGTTTTCCAACAATATTTTCATAATTATTAGAAGTCCCCCTTTACTGATAACACACGTTTTAGCAGAATATTATTAACTATTGATTGTTTTGTACAATCCTCGTTTTTACTTAGCAATTTAACAATAAGATTTCCCTATCTAAAAAGAAAAGCTTAATTTCGTAGTATAAAAAAAATAAAAAGAAATATGTTAACCGCAAAAGAACTGATATCAGAAAATATACCAATAATAACTCCATTGGAGCAAGGGAAAACTGTGCTAAATTGGATGGAAATATACAAAATATCACATCTACCAATTGTTGAGAACAATAAATTAATAGCAATTATTGCAGAAAATGATATATATAATACAAACGAACCCGAAAAACCGGTAGGAGATTATGTTTTTAACGAAAATCTAATTTATATTTATGAATATCAGCATGTTTACGATGCAATAAATATAATATCTGATAACAAACTTACCCTTTTGCCGGTATTAGATGAAAACAATATATACCTAGGTTCTATTATATTACAAGATATTTTACCCGCAATAAAACATATAACATCAAGCGATAATAGTGGTGGGATTATAGTGCTAGAAATGCACCCTAAAAATTATTCTTTAACAGAAATAGCAAACATTATTGAAGCCGAAGATGGTAAAATTATTAGTTTATACATTAATAATAATATTAAAGCAAATAAATTATACGTAAACATAAAAATAAACAAAGAAGATTTAACAAGCATAATAAAAAGTTTAGAACGATATAATTATAAAGTAAAAGTAAATTATTGTAATAATAAAGACGATAATTCTATGTATGAAGATAGATATAATGAATTAATACATTACTTAAATATCTAAAGAATTACATTTCCTATTAATAAAAGTTTAATATAAAAGAAATTATTGTTAAATTGCAACTTTTTATTTGTTAAATGACTGGACAATAAACTTATTTAAGAATGAATAAAACAATAATAATTTTTTTAATACTTACTTCATTTGTGTTTGCAACGTACTCACAATCAGATGATAGCGATTTTAAAAAACAATACTTTAAAGCAGAAGAACATATTGATTTAGAACAGTACAATGATGCTGCTAAGATTTTTACAGAATTAATTAAAACCAATCCTGAAAATGATAATTTAAAATTTAAATTAGGCTTTTGCTTAATGAATGCATCAATAGAAAATAAAGATGCAATAAATTATCTTCAAGAAGCTGTAAAATCGGTATCATTAGAATATAACTACAACGATTATAAAGAAACAAATTCGCCTATTGAAACATATTTTTACTTAGCCAAATCTCTACATTTTGATTATAGATTTGATGATGCCATAACTTTTTTTGAAAAATTTAAAGGATATTTAACCGACAACGATGCTATATTAAAAAAGCAAATAGATAAAGAAATAGAAGAATGTAACAACGGTAAATATTTAATAAAATATCCTGTTGAAATGAATATAACAAATTTAGGCGGTAATGTAAATTCAGAATTAGACGATCACAGTCCAATATTTACAGCTGACGAAAGCACCTTAATCTATACATCAAAAAGAAAAAGTGAAATAAATAATACAATTCATGAAGATGGACAATATTGTGAAAATATTTATATCTGTTATAAAAAAGATGATGGTAATTGGTCTGAGCCAAAATCAATATCATCAAACATTAACACTAATAAAAACATTGCAAGTATAAGTTTAAGCGTAGATGGTCAAGAAGCATTCTTATACGAAGACGACAAAGGAGATGGCAACATATACATAACACATTTACAAGGAGATGAATGGACTGTGCCTGAAAAACTTCCCGAAACAATAAACTCTAAAGCAAAAGAATCTCATGCCTCAATTTCTTCTGATGGAAGCACATTATATTTTTCGAGTAATAGAAAAGGCGGCTTTGGAGGTAGCGATATTTATATGGTGAAACGGTTACCAAACGGAGAATGGGGACAAGCCATGAATTTAGGACCAGAAATTAACACAGAATACGACGAAGAAAGTCCTTTTATTCACCCCGACAATGTAACTCTGTTTTTTAGCTCAAAAGGTCATAATAATATGGGTGGATTTGACATTTTCTTTTCTATGAACGAAGGAGACGGTTGGATGGAAACCACAAATATGGGATATCCTATAAACACAACTGGCGACGATATCTTTTATTCGCCCACTCCCGACGGCAAAAGAGCATATTATTCATCAAAACAAAAAGATGGTTTCGGAGGTAGCGATATATATTTAATTTCGTTACCAGGAAATGAAGAAACACCATTAACAGTTTTCTCCGGAGAAGTATTGCTTAGCAATGGAGAAAAACCTGAAAATGTGGTAATTACAGTAACCGAAGTAGAATCATTAGAAAAAATAGGAACATATATCCCAAATAAAAAAACAGGAAAATTTCTTTTTATTCTTCAACCAGGCAATATATATAATGTGCTTTTTGAATCTGACAATAACCTGTATTATAACGAAACTATTGATGTTACAAACAATCAATCATATAACAAAATAAATAAAGCAATAGTTTTAGCTCCAATAGTAATTGGTAGTTCTTCGGGTTCGTATTACATATCTTTCGAAAAAGATGAGGCAAAACTTACGGTTATTTCTGAAAATGAATTAAAAAATGTATCTAGATTTTTAAAGAAAAACCCTAAAATGATTGTTGGCATTCAGTCTTTAACAAGTGAAGAAAATGAACTTTACAAAAAACGTCTTCAATTAATAAACGATTCATTAATAAATAATGAAATAAGCAAAGATAGAATTACAAATTCTAACAATGTTGAAACTTCTGGCAAACTAATAAACATTATAATTAGAGAAGTTAAACCAAATGAAATTTTAGATACTACCAAAATTGCTAATAATAACGATACAACTATTAATAACAATACTACTGTAAGTAACACACCAGTAGTTGTAAATAATAAACCTTCTATTAATAATAACAACACTACAAGTAACAATAATACAAGCAATAACGCTACAAATAATAATATTACTATAACCAACAACAGCACTACTAATAATGCTAATGATGTTATTAAAGTTAATGGAAGTTATATTATAAGTTACGTATTATTCGATTTCAACAAATCTGAAACAGATAAATATAAACAAAGTTTAGATGCTTTATCGGCATACTTAACAGAAAATAAAGAAGCAAAAATTGCAATTTATGCTTATGCCGATTCAATAGGAAGCTATGAATATAATCTATATTTAACACAAAAACGTGCCGATTTTGTAAAAAATTATTTAACAAAACATGGAGTTAATAAAAGTCAAATAGAAATTCATGCTAAAAGTAATACCAAATTTATTAGCAAAAACACAAGCCCCGACAGTAGAAAATACAACAGAAGGGTTGATTTTGAGATAATAAAACCTGGAAAAACAAAATTAAAAATTAAAAAAGTTTCAGTTCCAGACAAATATAAATTATAAAATTATTGTATATTCGCAGATTAAAATTTTTATTATGAAAATTAAAAGTTATTTAAGTATCGTATTAATAGTACTATCAATCAATGTATTTGCTGATGGTAAAACAAGCACAAATGAAGATATTTTTTGGAATGCTGAAACAGCTTTTTACAATAAAGATTACAAAGAAGCACTTGTATCTTATCAACAAATATATAAAGGTGATTTAGTAGAAAATGCTAATCTTAATTACAGAATTGGAATATGTTATCTTAAAGGATATAACAATGCTTCAGAAAAAATAATGGCAATTCCGTATCTTAAAAAAGCAATAAAATCTGTAAGTAAAGATTACAAAGAAGGCGAGTTGACAGAAACTCACGCACCTGAAGATGCATTCATTTACTTAGGCGACAGTTATTTAATAGCAAATAAATTAGATCAAGCAATTCAAGCATACGAAGATTTTAAAAAAGTTAGTGGAACAGAAGATGAATATTATATTGATATCATTAATCGTAAAATTGAAACTTGTAAAAGTGCAAAAAAATTAAGAGCTTTATCAGTAAAATATAAGATTAAAAATTATGGCAAAGTAATAAATAATCAATATGCAAATTACAATGGTGTGCTTTCGGGAGACGGCAATGTATATGCTTTTACTTACGATATGAAGTTTTACGAAGCTGTTATGTATTCAAGAAAAGTTAATGGTAAATTTGAGGTAGCTAAAAATTTTAATGTAGAAGCAAACGTAAAAGGTAATATTCGTTCACTTTCGTTAAATTCTGACGGAACAGAATTATATCTTTTCAAAAAAGGAAACACCGTAGAGCCAACAGGAGATATTTATGTTAGTTATTGGAAAGATGGAAAATGGACTGAGATTAAAAAACTTAATAAAAATATAAATACCTCCGATTTAGAAATGCACGCATCACTTTCTCCCGACGATAGCACTTTATATTTTTCTAGTAATCGTAAAGGTGGATTCGGGAGTTTAGATATTTACAAATCGAAACGCCAAAATGATGGCAGTTGGGGCAAAGCAGAAAACTTAGGTAAAATAATTAATTCTGAATTTGATGAAAGATCTCCATTTTTACTAAAAGATAACAAAACAATGTATTTTAGTTCTCAAGGGCATCATTATAATATTGGAGGTAACGATTTTTTTATGTCGAAACGAGACGAAAACGGAGAATGGTCTAAACCATTAAACTTTGGTTTTCCTATAAATACTACAGATGATAACTTATTTATGTATCCAATATCAAAAAACAAAACAGTAATTGCTATGGCTACTGATGATGGTTTTGGAGATTTAGATTTATACGAATTAACCTTTTATCCGGAAGAAACCCCATCAGTAATAATTAAAGGTAAACTTGATAATCACGGAAAAGAGATTGCCGTAACTGTTAAAACTGGAGATAAAACAAAAAACACCAAAACAAATACAAATGGAGAGTTTGAAATAATTGTTCCTGCCGGCGAAGGAAGTGTTTCTTTAACCGCTAAAGATATGGAAACTGTAGATATAGATATTGATGCTCCACAAGTATATTGTTTAGCAGAAATTGATATAAGTGATACAAAACTTAAGCATACTGAGGTAATAGCAGACAAAAATAATACAGGTGACAAAACACCTACTAACGCTTCTAATGCAAATTCTATAACAAAAGCTGTTAGTATAAAAACTATTCTTTTTGGATTTGATAAAGCTATACCCGATGTTCATTATAAAGACCTTGACCTTTTAGCAGAATATATGAAATCTGTTAATAATATTTTAATTGAAATACAAGGATATGCTGATTTACAAGGAGATGAAGCTTATAATTTGATGTTATCAAAAAGAAGAGCAAACTATGTAAAAGAGTATTTAATTAAAAAAGGTATTGCAGAAAATAAAATAAGCGTAAAAGGTTTTGGAGAGGCTAATCAGGTTTCATCTGATTTAAATCCAATGTCAAGAAAATATAACAGACGAGTTACATTTAAAGTAATTAGAGATGAGGTAGGTAAAGTTAATTTCTTGCCAGCTGAAGTACCTAATAAATATAAAATTAAGTAGGGTCTGCCGAGAAACGCATAACAAGTTGTTATAAAGTTACTTAATCTAAAAACGCTATTGTAAGTGCAAGCTTTTTAAAACATTTAATCAAGCAAATCTGGTCTTAGTTTTTTTGTTTTTTCAAGTGCTTTTTCCAATCTCCAGTTTTCCATTTCTTTAAAATTACCCGAAAGTAATATATCAGGGACTTTATGTCCTTGATAATTGGCAGGGCGAGTATAAACCGGTGGAGCTAATAAATTATCTTGAAAAGTATCAGACAAGGCAGATTCTATATCTGAAATCGCACCGGGGATTAATCGCACAACACTATCGGTTATAACAGCTGCAGCAAGCTCTCCACCTGTTAAAACATAATCGCCAATAGATATCTCTTTTGTAATAAACAAATCTCTTATTCTTTGGTCAATTCCTTTATAATGACCACATAATATCATTATATTATTTAGCAAAGACAAATTGTTTGATGTTTTCTGATTTAATGTTTCACCATCGGGCGAGGTATAAATAATTTCGTCGTATTTTCTTTCCGATTTCAATTTATTAATTAAATCTGCAATGGGTTGTATTGTCATAACCATACCAGCCTCTCCGCCAAAAGCATAATCGTCAACTTTGTTGTGCTTGTCTTTAGAATAATCGCGAATATTGTGCACAACAATTTCAACAGTTTTGCTGTCAATAGCTCTTTTTATAATGGAGTTTTGGGTTACTCCAAGAAATAAATCGGGAAAAATTGTTAAAATATCTATTCGCATTGCTAATTAATTTATTTTACAAAGATAACAAACATTTTTTAGACACTAATTAGAGCTTGTCTATAAAGTCCGATTTCTGCGTTGTTGCTCAAAATCCAAATCCTCAAATACCTTAGTATTCTGCGGTTTGAATTCCTCACACGCCCCCGAAATAAATCGGGACAGGCTTTGAACTCGAACTTTATAGTTCAATCTCTTGACTTTATGGACAGACACTAATTATTATTGTTTCTCGCTGATTTCACAGATTTTTTTAATCCTTTTAATCTAGAAATCTGTGGTTTCATCTTCTTTTTTATTACAGATTTATTGGATTTACACAGATTATTATATTCTGCATGTTTTTGTGATAAAAATCATAATAAATCATTTTTAATCAGCGTCGTTTTTATTTTATACATTTGTAACAAATAAAATCAAAAAAAAATGGCAAAAGTAAAATGGAAACCCGGAAATATGGTTTATCCGCTACCGGCAGTTATGGTTAGTTGTGGAAAAACTCCTGAAACACAAAATATTATCACAATTTCGTGGACAGGAACAATTAATACAAATCCGCCAATGTGTTATGTTTCAATAAGAAAAGAGCGTTATTCTTACGGTATAATTAAAAACGATAAAGAGTTTGTAATAAATATAACTACCGAAGATTTAGCTTTTGCAACCGATTGGTGTGGAGTGAAATCGGGGAAAGATTTTGATAAATTTAAAGAAATGAAATTAACAGCTGCTAAAGCTTCTGTTGTTGATGTTCCAATTATTGAAGAGTCGCCTGTTAATATTGAGTGCAGAGTAAAAGATATTATTCCGCTTGGTTCGCACGATATGTTTATTGCCGAAATTGTTGCCGTAACAGTTGACGAAAGATATCTAGACAAAACTACAGATGCTTTCGATTTACGACAAACAAACCCAATTGCATATTTACATGGTAATTATTATAAATTGGGTGAAAAAATTGGGAAATTTGGTTATTCTGTTCGTAAAAAAAAGAAAAAATAAAACTATAAACAGCGGTTTGTTTAGTTTTTAAGAGCACTGACTTTATAACTTCGCTATTTCATCTTTTGTTAACCCTGTTGATCTCATTATTATTTTAATATCAATGCCATTTTTTAATAGATTTTTTGCAACTTCAATCTTCCCTTCAATCTTCCCTTTTTCTTTTATTTTATCTTCGGCTTCAATTTTCAAAGTCCATTCCATACTTGCTTTATAATGCAAATTTTCAATATGTTTTTGGTATCTTTTTTGTTCCTCTTCCGATAAGTTATCTACTCTCCATAATTTTCTAACTTCGTCAATTCCTTGTGCTGTAAACTCGTCTTTTATTTCATTGTTCTTTAAATAATAAATCCATTGATCTAATTTGTCTTTTGCAATATTGTCAAATTGGTTAACTTTAATTACAAAATATTCAGGTAATATTTCTGACGGTTCTGATTTGCCAAGAATTTCTGATTGTTTTGCAGAAAGCATTAATTTATCTGAATTATGAACACCGTAAAAATCAGTTTTACCGTGATATACATAATCTGTTCCTTGACCCAAATCAAAATATACAATATTTATAGAGTAAACTTTTTTAAGATTTTTATATTTATCTCCGAGTTTCAAATATTCAACAATTACTTTCGATGTACCATAAGTCATGCGTTGAAAATAATCAAATTCGTTTTGGTTTTGTATTTCGATTAATACTAATTCTTCTTTTGAATTTTTTACAAGAATATCTACACGGTTAAATTTGTCATTATCTGATTGTTGATTTCCTTCACTTTCGAGTATATCTTCAATTATTATTTGTTCTTTTAATAATTCTGACAAGAAACCTTCCAAAACAGAAAAATCAGCCTTGTTTCTTAACAATCTCTTTATTGCCCAATCAAATCGTATTAAATTCATATTCTTCATTGCATAAACTTTTTACAAAAATAATCATTTTTTTAAGCTTTGTAAAGTTTATCGTTAAATATTCTGTTTTTCTAGTTGTTTGCGTTATTCTTGCCTTTCAACTAATGTCAAAGTTAATTATTTCATTTTTCTCTATTTAATATTTTTGCTTTTTTATTCATTATTCAATAATCTTTTTTTTTTAACTTAACTTAAAAACTCAACTGTTTTGAGTATATAACAACTTAGGGTCTGCTGAGAAACGCATAACAAGTTGTTACAACGCCACTTAATCTAATACACCTCAGAGCTTTTCAGCAGACCCAACTTAGTAATAGAATACTAGAACCATTTAGCAATAAAATTGTACAATCTTAATTGTTTAACTACTTTTGCATAAAATAAAATCATAAGTATTTTCGTTTAAATTACTTTATATCAATAATAATAT
>Ga0256827_10000303_pt1 | contig 29580 bp, 28 predicted proteins | sample CV84metaG_FD_185977 | JGI IMG/M metagenome (GOLD analysis project Ga0256827, IMG submission 185977) | Hydrothermal vent microbial communities from East Pacific Rise, Pacific Ocean - CV84 | ecosystem: Environmental > Aquatic > Marine > Hydrothermal vents | place: Pacific Ocean: East Pacific Rise...
CTCAGCATAGAGCTGTGAATAGGCAGACTCCACGGTGTTTTTACTAAGGTTATAGAGTGAGGCTATTTTGCGTATAGAGGGGAGTTTTTGACCAACGTTATAGTTGTTTATAATATCTTTTTTTAGCTCACTGTAGAGCTGTTGGTAGAGAGGGGTTTTGGTTTTTGGGTTTAATATGTACAAAGCTGTCCTTGTTGGGTGGGGATGGTTTGTATTTTAGCGTTTGTTTTATGAAAGTGGGGGAGTCGCGTAGGTCGTAGTGCCTCATAGCCATAATAAATGTGCTAATTGTAGTAGGTGGTTTACCTTTATTTAGAATATTTCAAGTTATTCAAGATTCAATTGAGTACTTTAAGAAATATAAGCTCGTAATTTTAGAAACATTTAAAATGAAAAGGAATAAATAATGAAAAAAACCATAACAAAGACCATTGTAAAAACCATTCTCGACCAAAAGTTCATAGAGGATTCCTACTACCTACTTGGATAAAAATATTACAATCATTCTAAACTTCTAAAATTTATACACAGTTCCCCTCCACATCTTATTTTTTACCTAAAAAAAACCTTCACTTTATGCCAACAAATGTCGTAGTGAGGCACTACGACCTACGCGACTTCGTCGCTTCTCTTCAAATAAATCTAACCCCATAAAATAAAAATATTTTGTATCTTTACATAGTTACACTTTGAGTTATATAATAGCACAAAAATTATATTGGAGCTAAATATGAATCCACATTTCAAAATAGAAGATACATCCATTATCAATGAAATCTTAGACAAAGCCGAGTATGGCACTCTTGCCCTAAGTGTTGATAATACCCCTTACGCTGTGCCACTAAATTTTGTGCGTATAGGAGAGACTATCTACTTCCACGGAGCATTAAAAAACAGAAAAATGAAGATGCTCTCTAAAAACCAAAAAGCCTCTTTCTCTGTAGTAGAAAACCATTCACTTATTGATTCTGACTTTAGCAGTAATGATGGTTTGGCTTGTCCTGCGACACAGTTTTTTAAGTCTATAAGTATAGATGGAAGCGTTGAAATGGTAGAAGATAAAAAAGAGAAGATAGTGATGTTTGAAGCACTTATGAAAAAGCTTCAACCCAAAGGTGGGTACAGACCATTTAATGATGAGATGTATAATAAAGCTCTTAAAACTACAGCCGTTTACAGACTTGTTGCTGATGATATATCTTGTAAATTTAAATTTGGACAACATCTGAATGAAGAGCGATTTGAGATGATAATTCGTAGTTTAGAGGCTAGAGGAACGCAGATTGATAAAGCAACCATTAAAATAATGAGAGAACAGAGAGGATTATAAGATGGAGTATAAAATAGCAACCGTTGAGGATATAGAAGTAACACTAAAACTACATGCCAAATATCAGATAGATACCATAAAAGAGGAGGATAAAAAAGATGGTTTTGTGACCACAGCTTTTACCAAAGAGGAGTTGACTCAGCTTATAGAGCAAGAGCAGGGGCTTTTTATTGCCAAAGAGGGCGATGAGGTTTTTGCGTATGTGATGTCTGCTTCTTGGGGTTTTTGGTCGAAGTGGGCGATGTTTCAGCATATGATAGCTGACTTGCCAAACTTAGAGTATAAAGGGCATAAGCTCACGACCAAAAACTCATATCAATATGGGCCTATTTGCATAGATAAATCAGTCCGAGGAACAGAGGTTTTACAAGAGATATTTAGTTTCTCATTAGGAGAGATGGCAGAGCGTTATCCCATCTTGATAACCTTTGTCAATCAGATAAACCCACGCTCTTTTGAGGCTCACCATCGAAAACTTGGACTTGATGTGATCCAAGAGTTTGAGTTTAATGGGAATCGGTATTGGGAGTTGGCTTGTGAAACTCAAAACTCCTGCTTAGAGCAAAAAATATAACTCCTTTTCAAAAAAGTAAACTCTAAATAATAGGCATGGAGCATTAGTCTTGATGCTCCTGTTGTCTGTATTCGTTTGCTCTTTTCTATTTTATTGTTTAAAAACGCATCTACAAAATTTTCATTAAGCCCATATATAGGGTCACCGATAATTCTATGTGATATGGAATCTAAATGTACTCTTATTTGATGTTGTCTTCCTGTGTGGGGGATGGCTTCTACCAAGGTTTGATTTTTAGTTTTGTTATAGGCTAAGGGGCGTATTTGTGTGGTTGACTCTTTTCCATTTTCAGAGGTTTGCATTTTTAACTTTATTAGACCCTCTGAATTTGTAATATTTTTGTCAATAAGTATCTCTTCTTTTAGCTCATTTTCTACAAGGGCTTTATATTTTTTGACAAACTCTTTTTTTGCAAACATCTCTTTTAGAACATACCCAGCGTAATCATTTTTAGAGACAAGAACAAGCCCTGATGTCTCGGCATCTATTCTATGTACCAGTTTGGCTTCATCTCCAAATTGATAGCGTATCTCATCTAAAAGTGTGTACTCGGTAGAACGGATAGTTGGATGAACAAGCAGACCTGATGGTTTATCGAAAAGTGCAAAATGCTCTGTTTGAAAGAGTGGTTTTAAGCCCTTTGTTATGGGTTCAAAGATTAAAACTTCAATATAACCAGACTTTAGGATTTTTCCTTTTTGTAAACGTCTCTTTTTATGGTCAACTATTCTAGCGTTTCTCAAAAGTTTATGAGCCAATGTTTCAGATAACTTTACAATCTCTACTAGAAAATCTTCTACTTTTTTGGTTTCTGTTATGTCATATTTTTTAAGCAGATAGGGCAATGAATATCCTTGATGTGAAATTTTTGGTATTATACAGTATTCTTTTTGATGGAGTTAATTTCATATTTTGTGAGAAAAGAGGATGTTATGTTAAAATAATAAAGAGGAAAAAATATGAAAAGTAAAGTATATAAAAAAATTTTTTTATTGATAATTTTATTATCTATGATAACAGCGTGTAGTAAACCACAAGTGGCTACACTCAATCAGGGAGTCTCTAAGATGCGAAGTCGGTATCATTATACTCTCTATGTCCCTAGTACACCATTGGTTCATGACCCTGTTTCTGCAATAACATCCTATAAAAGAAGTTATTCTACATGGAATATTTATACTAATAGTTTAGGTAAACAAAAAGGTAGTGATGTCTCTTATTTAATTTATGATAACAGTGTAAAACATTTTAACAGTAGTGCTATATTTGATTTTACGAAAAAGGCTGTTGTTATTGAAAATGTCCAGATATGTAATGTTGATAATGAGTGTATTGATGGTGGTTTGGATGGAAAATTTAAAGTTGTAGAAAAAGCTCCCAAAAGAGAGAATTGATAGTGTTGAATTTAAATATTAGCTTAAAAAAATATAACTAAAGAGAAACATACTATAATATAATAAAAAATAGGAGTATTCATGATCTATAGAGGACTAAAGATAATAGGATGGACAATACTTCTTGTAGGGTGTGGGATGATGGGTAATCCCAAAGAGGAGAGTAGCAAGGATATAACACTTCCTCAAAAGAGTAGTATCTCTGTTCCAAAAGCACTACGCAACTCCTCTAAAACAAAGCCAACAGACAAGAGCAAAGATTTAAATCTTGACTGGGTCAATGAGTATGTGGTCTCTATAGATGATATAGTCCAAGAGCAGAAGTTTTTTATGATTTTGACTCAGCAGATTATGCCTCAGATAAATAAGCTCTGCTCGGATAAAGAGATGTGTATCTTGGCATCCAAAGAGTTGAGCTTGGAGGTCAATAGTGGGCTAGTGGATGATCTTGAAGAGATTAATATGGAGATAGACTCTCGTATGATAGGTCATAGTATTAGCTTTGGAGCTATCACTTTTGAGCAGAATAGAGGGTACAGACTCACAGCTGATATTAGCACTATCTACTCTGAACTTCTTGGTATGGTGGATGTAGATCAAGTGGAGAGTATCGCTTGGAGTAGAGATAACAAAAAGGTGGTATCATCATATCTCTCTGTAGAATCTGATTATAATAGTAGCGTCACTTTGAGTTATCTCGAACACTCAAATGGTCAAAATGATATGAATATCTCTGAGCTATTTAATGACAGAACGACATCTGAAAATTATAACTTCTCTTTTGCTCTATCTGAACTTAATGATGCAAATAAAACAGAGAAGATATACTCTCAGATTCTCTCTCATGAGTTGGATGAAGATAGTAGCTTTGAGGATGTTGTCTATACTACAGATGGAGAGATATATAGTGGTGGAGGATACCTATACAACTCTATTGAGTTAGAGAGTTTTACTTATATGGAGAAGTTGCTATTTGACAAGGATGGAGAGATAGATAGTGCTATCTCATGTTTTAGTGATGAGGAGTGTGATATAACAGATGAGTCAACTTGGTATGAGACAGAGATTATTTTTGAAGATGATGTTGAGGGTGAATAATCACCTCAACATGATTTCTATTTTGTTATATGTAGGCTTCCTGAGCCAGATTTGTGTGAACTAGAAGAGCTTCTACCTGAAAATCTATGGCTTCTGACACTAGCATTGTCTCGTCTGCGTGTTGATTGACGGGTAGTACTACCTCTACTGCTTCTTTGTGAGCTTCTATCTGAAAATCTATAATTACCCACTCTTGCATTGTCTCCACGGTAGTAGTCTCTGTCACTATAGTAGTCATCTCTATAGCTATCTCTGTAGTTATCTTGATATCTACTAGTGCTACTTCCTCTATAGGCATTGTCTCTTCTATACTCCTCTCTGCGTCGATCTTGGTATCGATCTATTCGGGCATTGTCTTGTCTGTATCTATATCGATCATCATAGTAGTGACCATATACTATTACATCTGGCTCTCTGTAGCAGTGTACTCTATTCCAGTTGTTATCATCATGGTATCTGTAGACTCTATAGTGATGAATTGTTGGTGCAAAACTTCCCGATAGATAGAACCTATCACGGTAAGTATATTGTGAATTATACTCAAAGAAGATGTTGTTGTAGAAGTATCCTGCTCGATCAAAATATCCAAAGTAGAATCCATCATCATTGTAGTATCCTCTACTTTCATAGTCAAAGTTTTGATACCTTTTGTCATATCGATGATGGTCTTTTTTGAATTTTTTTTCCTCTTTTGTCTTGACTTTATCTTGGGATGTGGTTGTCTTTTGAAAAGCATGTTCGCTCTTCTTTACTCCCGAAGTGATCTGTGTTCCTAGGCTCGTATCTGCCATTATGGAGCTAGTTAAAAGAAGTGAGCCAATAAGTAAAACATGTTTCATAAAAGTATCCTTTATCTTTCAAGCTAATTTGATCATAGTTAAAATTTGTGTAGTATTTGTAGAGGGATTAAGCAACTTACTGTATGCTTCTATTTATGAAAATAGCAAGTATCGATGTAGGACTCAAACGAATAGGTGTGGCACTCTGTCTTGATGAAAAAATTGTTTTTCCCCAAGATGCCATATTGAGAAAAAATAGAAATCAAGCATCCCGAGATGTCAAAAGCTTCTTGGAGGAGTGGGAGATAGATAAGCTAGTAGTTGGTCTACCAAAGGATGGCTCTAGCTCTGAGGAGATGGAGAGACGGATACGACACTTTGTTGGGTTGATGGAGTTAGAGGATATAGAGGTAGCTTACCAAGATGAGCAGGGTTCATCTATGGAGGCAAAAGAGTTAACCAAAGGGGTCTTTAGACATAAGCGAGATGGCAAGATCGATTCGATGGCTGCAAAAATAATTTTGGAGAGGTATTTAGGATGAAAAATTGGTCTATAAAGAAGATACTTAAAGAGATAGCGATTACGCTAGTGATGGTGTTTGTAGTGAGTATAGTTTTGAACTATATACGAAAGCCTGATACTGATGTGCAGATACCAAATATAAAAACAACTTCTATATTGGGTCAAGAGATACTCTTTGATAGTGAACAAAATAGAACTACTGTGATCCACTTTTGGGCAACTTGGTGTCCTACCTGTAAGCTAGAAGCACCAAATATAGAGCGAATAAAAGATAAAACTCATGTGATTACAGTGGCTGTAAACTCTGGTACAGATGAGGCGTTGTTGTCATTTATGAAGGAGAGAGATTATACCTATAATGTTGTAAATGATAGAGATGGTAAGTTGGCTGAAAAATTTGGGGTGGGAGTTTTTCCCACCACTTTTATCTATAACTCCAAAGGTGAATTGGAGTTCTCTGAGGTAGGATATAGTACTACCTTGGGATTAGAGGCTAGGATAAATCTAATCGATTAGAGTGTTTTTGTTGGAGCAGAGATAGGTGCTGTGATTGGGGCATTGGAAGGGGCTACCTTTTTTGTCTCCGTCTGCTTCTTCTCCTCTATCTGTTTTTTAATCTTCTTCTCCTCCTCTTTCTTTTTGACCTCTTTTGTTACATTTTCAACTTTTTTGGCAACAGATTGTAGGTTGATTTTTGGGCTATTTTTAGCTTGTGGATATTGTGTTGTTCTAAGTTGACTTCGCATCTCTTTTAACGCACGGTTAATCTCGATTAATCCATACTCTTTGTTACACTGTTTGTCGTAGATACTCATATCCTCTTTGAGTTGATTGGTGTTGTACTTTTTAACTGGTAGCTTCTTTTTGTTTTTTATCTTGTTTGCATATCTCTCTCTCACTATCTCAACTCCTTTTTTGATCTCAGGAGATAGGGCATTCGCATAAGCTTTTTTGCTTTCATCTTTTGAAGAGTCATTATCCAAAAAGATCGATTGTGCTGTTTGTGTAATGTATCCAAGACCCAATACAGTACTAACTGTTTGTGCTATGTTGAGATAGAGTTCACTCTCGCTTTCACTCTCTTGAGTATTTTCTGGAGGGTTGTCAAGAAACTGTTGACACTGTACATCTGATTTTAAAATAAACTCTTCAATAAATTCATTTCTCTCCTCTTTAGAGCTGTTTTGATTTAGTTTTGTGATAAATGTAGCCTCATTTGTGCTAAATATCAACGCCTTTGCTCCTTGGCTACTATCTAGGTTACTCTGTAGTGATGGTGTAATACATCCTGTTAAAAGTAAAGCAACTGATGTTGTAAGAAGTATTCTCTTTTTCATAATCTCCCTTTGTTCTGAAATTAGTTCATTATACTTTCTTTTATTTTATAATAAGGTAATATGCTTTTATTATTAAATATGGAATTATTTTTAATATTGTTTTTAATCGTATATTGTATAATTTTGTTATGAATAAAATTATACTATTACTACTATTGCTATTACTACCTATTTTGACTATAAACGCCACCGAGTACAGATTAAGACACCTAAAAAAAGGGACTCAACTAAATGTACGAGAGCTTCCTATCGTAAACTCTAAAACAAAAGTTGGCTCACTACCATATAATGCTGTGGGTATCAAAATCAAACACTGCAAATACAATAAAAAAGGTCGGGAGTGGTGCTACATCTCTTATCCTATTGGTGGACAACATATTGAGGGGTGGGTGAGTCGCCGTTTTTTGAAGCCTATGATTGAGGATATTACCTCCAAGGTCTATATTCAAAACTTTTTAAGAAACTACTATATGGCTGATGAGGAGAACTTTTTAGATAAACTAAAAGTCTTTTACCGTTTTCCTATGCAACAGTATTTTTCTAAAAAAAATATAACACATATGCAACTGCGTTCAAAAAAGGTCTCTTTTTATAAAAAATGGCCAAAGAGAGATTATCAGATGATATATATGAAGATTTTGAAGAGGAGAGATACTTATATTGATGTTCAGACCTCAGTACGGTGGAATTTCAAGAGTCGTAAAGATTATGAGAGTGGAAAAGATATTCAAAAGGTGCGACTAGTACATGATGGAGATAAGTTTAAGGTTCTAGCGATCAAGACACTACGACATACTGTAAACCCCAAGAGAGTTGAGCCTGAGGAGGAGGTTTTGGATCCCAATACAACAGTCGTCTCAACAACTCCTTTGTCAGGTTCAGGAGTAGGGAATTATTATATTAAAGTTGGAAGTTTCTTCTCTAAACCAAATAAAAAATATCTATCAAATATCTCCTCACATGGATTTAACTATGTTATCAAAACAATCTATCAAGGTAGCAATGTCATAAGGCGTGTCTATATAGGACCCTATAGTACAGATGCAGAGGTTATAGAGGCACTTGCTAATGTTAAAAGGGAGATCAACCAGCAGGCCTATATAAAAACATTTTAATGGGGATTAAGATATAGACTTATCTTTCTCTCTTCTTTTCTGTTTCATCTTAAGTTTTGCGAGTTGACGCATATCATCTATTGTGTCACTCTCATCTACAATCTCTATCCCTAAAACAGTCTCAACACAATCTTCTAGTGTCAAGATACCCTCTGTCTGATCATAACTATCTGTGACTAAAAACATATGCTCTTTTTTGGAGATAAATAGATCGAGTGCTTTGGAGACAGGGATGTTTTCATTGATTGAAAATATATCTTTTTGTATGCTATTAATGTTCACAGAGTCATCTTTGAGTGCCTGTCTAAAGATCTTTTTTGTCAATACAATACCTGTGACATCCTCTATCGAATCATGGTATACAGGAATTCGAGAGAATTTAAATATATCCTCTTGGGTACTGATCACCTCTTTGATGCTCATTGTCCCATCTATTGCAAATATAACTGATCTAGGTGTTAAAATATCTATAACTTTCATCTCATCTAATCTGAGAACATTCTCTATATAATCAGACTCTTTCTCATCGATAATTCCCTCTCCTTCACTGATCAACATACTCTCTAGTAGTTCATCTTTGGTAGTAGTATTGACATCCTCTTGCCCTTGGGATATTTTGTTGGTGACAAAGAGAGTTGTTAGAATAATAGGGTAGGTAAGCCATATAAAAAACTGAATGATTCTCGAAGCTATAGGGGCTAGTTGTTTCCAGTATATCGCACCTATCGTTTTGGGGATAATCTCAGAAAAGAATAGAATCGCAAAAGTCAGAACGATGGAGACATATATCACTGCACTATCTCCGCCAAAAACATTTTTGGCTTGGGCTCCTACCACGGCTGCTCCTAGAGTATTGGCAACAGTATTTAGAATCAGGATAGATGCTATAGAGATGTTTATATTCTCTTTGTGTGATCGTAGGAGTTTTCCTACTCTGGGTTTATCTTTTTCTAATACCGAGACATAAGACATATGGACAGATAGAAGTACAGACTCTAAAATAGAACATAAAAATGAAACACTTACAGATAATACAAAAAACAGTATTAGGGAACTCATGTAATTAAATAAACCTTTATATTAAAATGATAGTCGCTAGACCTAAAAAACTAAAAAAACCTACAATATCCGTAACGGTTGTTAGTATGACTGTACTCCCAATAGCTGGATCAACACCAACTCTTTGTAAGATAAGAGGAATCATTGCTCCAAAAAAACCAGCCATAAGTAGGTTGATAACCATAGATAGAGCGATAACAACACCGAGCATCTCTATGTTAAACCATAGGGAGGCTATAATCCCCATGATTATAGCAAATAAAAAACCGTTTAATAATGAAATACTCACCTCTTTTTTTATAATTCTAGTTGCATCACTATGTGATATATCTCCAAGGGCTAGTTGTCTAACAACAACTGTTAAAGTCTGTGTACCAGCATTTCCACCCATAGAGGCAACAATCGGCATCAAAACAGCTAATGCAACCATACTTCCTAACGTATCAGCAAAAATTCCAATAGTAAGTGATGCGAGTATCGCTGTCAATAGATTTATACCTAACCAAGTAGCTCTTTTTTTTCCTGCCTTGATGATCTCTTCATCCTCTTCTGCTTCATCATTAACCCCTGCAAGGTTATACATCTGCTCTGTAGCATGTTCATTGATAATATCATGAATATCATCAGAGGTGATTCTACCAATGAGCCGATTGGTAGGAGTTACAATAGGCATAACAAAAAGATCATACTCTTTAAAGGCATTGACCACATCTTTTATATCCTCTTTATCTAGAGCTGTAATTGGCTCATAGTTCTCATTGGACTCCTCTATATTCTCTTTGAATGTTTTTTTGAAATCAAAAGTGAGTAGATCATCCAGATCTATACTATATAGAAGTTTTCCATTTTTGGTAGTGATAAATAGATTGTGGACATTCTCTAGCTCATTTGATTTTTTTAGTTTAGAGAATCTCTGTATTACATCATGTACAATCTCATCTTCGGTAGCCGTAAACACCTCTACTTGCATATATGAACCAGCTTCATCCTCTTCGTAGGATTGAAGTTTGGTTATATCTTTTTGATCATCAACATCTAATTTTTTGAAAACTTGAGATGCGATATTTTCATTGTGATCATGAAGCTCTTGCATAAAGTCTGTCTGATCATCACTCTCTAGCTCTTTAACCGCTTCTGCTAGATCTTTGATATTGAGTGACTCAACCATATCATCAAAGTATCGATCAGGAAGCTCTAGTGCCACATCTCCTATGATGTTTTTAGGGATTAGTTTAACAGCTTCTGAGAACTTAGCCTCATCATACTGTTTGAGAATATTAACGATTTCTGAGGGGTGGATCTCTGCTTCGTTATGAGATTTTAGGTATTGTTGTAGCTCTTGCATAGTATCTATTCCCCTCCATTTTTTTTTGGATTATAGCTTAGGAATAGATATTAAGGGCTTAAAAGTAGAATCAAAAATTAATATTTATAGAATTAGCATTGCATCACCATACGAGAAAAAACGATACTCTTTAGCTATTGCTTCATGATAAAGTTCAAGTGCTTTTTCTCTACCGATAAATGCTGAGACAAGCATAATTAGTGTACTTTTGGGTAGGTGAAAATTGGTGAGTAGATGAGTTACTCGTTTAGGAGTGTTGTGTGGGTTCAAAAATAGATCACACTCTCCTGATAACTTTTGTGTTCTAGCGAAATATTCGATAGTTCGTGTCACTGTTGTCCCTATCGCCAAAAGAGGTCTCTCTGTAGATAAAAACTCTGCACTTTTTGATGGAATATCAAAATACTCCGAGTGCATAGGGTGTTCTAAGATATTCTCTACATCAACAGGTTTAAATGTTCCTGCTCCTACATGTAGGGTGATTTTATATATTTCGTGCCTCTGGCTCATAGCCTCAAAAAGTTCAGGAGTAAAGTGTAGAGAGGCTGTAGGTGCTGCTACTGCTCCTGCATTTTTTGCAAATAGTGTTTGATAGTCCTTCTCATCCTCTTGGTTATCCTTTCTTTGGATATATGGTGGGAGAGGGATATGTCCGATCTTGTCAAGTATAATCACTAGATCTTCAAAACGGATAATCTCACCACGATGTCTAAAAGTTACGACTCTTGCCCCATCTATCTCAAATTTTGTTACTATAGCTGTGAGATCCTCTTCAAAAAATAGCTCCGTACCTATCTTGACTCGTCCTCGTATCATCACTAGAGACTCCTCAGCAGAGAGAGGTTTGTTAAATAGAAGCTCTATCTTTCCACCAGTTGCTTTGTGTCCAAAGATTCTGGCTTTGATCACTTTTGTGTCATTTAAAAAAACAGAACACTCCTTTGGGAGATAATCTAATAGATATTTAAAAGTAGTGTGAGTTACTATATCTTTTTCTCTGTCATAAACAAGTAGTTTTGCAGAGTCTCTAGGGTGTACAGGAGTAGACGCTATGAGATGAGCTGGAAGCTCATAATCATAGCTAGATGTTTGTAGTTCTTTTTGATTCATATCTTATTTTAGCTGTTTTGGCTCATCTTTGGTTACTGTATCCTCTGTATCATCACTATCGTCATCGTCAGATTCATATGGATTTACTATACGCACTATAAGAATAGATATTCCATAGAGTAGAATCAGTGGCCCTGCCATGAGTAGCTGAGTGATAACATCTGGTGGTGTCAATATCGCAGCAAAAACAAAGATAATAAGTACTGCATATCCAAAGAAATCTTTGAGATTTTTATCGTTGATTAATCCTAACATCCCTAAAAAGAAGAGAACTACAGGAAGCTCAAATGCTACACCAAATCCAAAAAGAATTTTGGTAAAGATCCCGATATACTCATCTAGTGTCTGTAAGAAGTTTACTAAGTTACCTGCAAACATCCATAAAAATTGAAATCCTAAAGGTATAACTAAGTAGTAAGCAAAGGCAGCCCCTAATAGAAACATAAATGTTGAGATAGATACAAAAGGTATTACATATTTCTTTTCATTGTCATAGAGTCCAGGGGCGATAAATGCCCATATCTGAGAGAATACAACTGGAAGAGCAAATAGAAAACCAGTAAAAATAGAGATTTTTAGAGCTGTAAAAAAGATACCAATACCACCAATAAATGGATCTCCATCAACTACATCCATAAGTGGAGCTTTTGCAAAAGCTATGATATATTGGTTGAAGCCAAAAGCAACAAAGGCAAATACTATAATAACGATAACTGAGATAGCTAATCGTTTCCTTAACTCAACTAGATGAGGTTTTAGATCGTTAAACATTATTTATCACCCTTGTCATCATCCGTTGATGATTTTTTCTTGATGATAGTCTCATCTTGCTTAGGCTCAATTTTTGGTTCACTTTTTGGTTCAATTGGCGAATTCATACTATTTGTTATATCATCTTTTATATCATTGAGTGGATTGATATTTTTGAACCCTTGTAACTCCGCAGAGGCCTGATCAAGTTTTGATTTGTATCCTAAAGCCTCCTCTTTTAACTCGGAGATCTTTACTTCACTGTCTATAGCATTCTTTGCTTCCATGACGGCACTTTTAGCTCCTTTTATAAACTTCGCTATCTGTACCATCGCATTTGGTAGCTTATCTGGCCCCAAAAAGAGTATAGCTACAACGGCGATTAGAAGTATTTCAGTAAAACCCATTCCAAACATTTCGTTCCCTTATTTTCAATTGCCGTAATTTTATCTAAATTAGCCTTAGCTTCACTCTTAGTCCAAAAGGTATAATGCCAACTCATCACTCAGGAAAAAATTGGGATTTTTATAGTGAGTAGAGGGTTTTATCAACTTCTCTTTTTCTACTAAGAAATCAGCCCTCTCTTTAGTTTTTTTATCTAAGAGAGATTCGTCGATACCTATATCACTTCTAAGACCCAAAAAAATCCTCTCTGTAAAGAGTTCCTCCTTGGTTAGTAACTCCTCTTTTATATCTAAAGGGTTTTTGATATATGCATCTATACTAGTTGTTGGGTAGTAGCGACGATCTTTTTTGAATCCTACTGCTCCTGCACCTACGCCCATATAGTCTTTGAGTTGCCAGTACCCCTTGTTGTGAATGCTCTCATATGTTCCAAAATTGGAAATTTCATACTGCTTAAATCCTCTTTTTGTGATCTCTTTGGTTACAAAAAAAGCTAGATCCTCATCCTCTTGTCTTACCGATGGAGTGTGGCTAAATTTTGTCCCATCCTCTATCGTAAGCTCATATGCAGATATATGATCTATAGGTAGAGCAAAAGCTTGATCTATATCTTCTCGGAGTAGCTCTTTTGTATCCCCTTGGTAGTTGTATATAAGATCGAGTGAAATGTGATCAAAACCTATATCTTTGGCTCTTTTTATAGCCTCTATCGCCTCTTGGGAGTTGTGTCTTCGTCCTAGTGCTTTTAGCTTCTCTTTTTGAAAACTCTGTACTCCAAAAGAGACTCTATTTACCCCTAGATCAAACATCCCCTCCAACCAAAATTTAGTTGCAGAATTGGGGTTTGCTTCTGTAGTAATTTCAGCATCTTTTTTGAGTAGAGGATATATGGTATCAAAGATGGGTTTATATAGCTTTGGAGTTATGGTAGATGGTGTTCCTCCTCCGATAAATAGAGATTCTATCACCTTGCTATTTGCCCCAAATCTCTTAATTTCAAAGCTCAATTGTTCGGCTAATGCCAACATGTAGTTCTCTCGTGTATCAAACTTATCAACATAGCTATTGAAGCTACAGTAGTGACACTTTGAGTCACAGTATGGAATATGGATATAGAGTAACATTTTTATACCTATTTAATAATTCGTATTTAATGACATTTTAGCTAAAATTCCGACAGAGTAATATTAAAAATTATTAATGAAGGTTGAGTAGTTGTAATGCAGACAAAGAAGCGATATCGCCCAAATGTCGCAGCTGTCATACTCTCTTCAAACTATCCACAAAAGTGTGAGTTTTTTTTAGGTAAACGATCAGATATTAAAAATGCATGGCAGTTTCCTCAAGGCGGTATCGATGAAGGAGAGACCCCTGTAGAGGCACTGTTTCGTGAGTTGAAAGAGGAGATTGGGTGTAATAGTGTTGATGTTATAGCAGAGTATCCTCACTGGATAAAGTATGATTTCCCCCATGGTGTAACCACAGCAAGGAAGATGTATCCATTTGATGGTCAGACGCAGAAATATTTTTTGGTACGATTAAAAGATGGTGCAGAGATCGATCTTGATAGTTACTGTGAACCTGAGTTTGAAGATTATAGGTATTTAGAGTATGAGCAGTTGCTAAAAAAGGCGACTTATTTTAAGAGACGAGTATATAGAAGAGTTATAGAACATTTTGTAAAAGAGGGGCATATAAATAGATGTTGATAGTACATAAATATGGCGGAACAAGCGTAGGAAGCCTAGATCGTATAGAGAGTGTGGCATCGCGTGTTGCCAGAGCAAAAAGAGATGGTAATGATCTCGTTGTTGTAGTATCAGCAATGAGTGGAGAGACCAATAAATTAACAGATTTTGCAAAGCATTTTTCTGAAAATCCATCTAAAAGAGAGATGGATATGCTACTTAGTTCAGGAGAGAGAGTGACTGCTGCACTGTTGGCAATTGCACTCCAAGAGATGGGTGTAGATGCTGTAGCCATGACAGGACGACAAGCAGGAATCAAAACAGATAGTATGCATACTTATGCTCGTATATATTCTATAGACCCAACTGCAATGCGAACTGAAGTGGCTTTGGGTAAAGTGGTCATTGTGGCTGGTTTTCAAGGGATCAATGAGAATGGAGCAGTTACTACTTTGGGACGAGGAGGATCAGACCTCTCTGCCGTAGCTATAGCAGGAGCATTAAATGCTGATGCTTGTGAGATCTACTCCGATGTCGATGGTATCTATACTACCGACCCAAGAATAGAACCAAAAGCTAAAAAGATGGACTTTATCTCTTATGATGAGATGTTGGAACTAGCTTCTCTTGGAGCAAAAGTACTTCAAAATCGTTCAGTAGAGTTGGCAAAAAAATTAAAAGTAAAAATGATAGCAAAGAGTTCCTTTTCAGAAGCAGAAGGGACAGTTATAGGAGAGGAGAGTTCAGATATGGAAGCAGTGTTAGTAAGTGGTATCGCACTAGATAGAAATCAAGCAAGAGTAACAATTAGGGAGGTGTCTGATAGACCTGGAATCGCAGCAGAGATCTTCACTGAATTGGCAGAAGAGAATATCAATGTTGATATGATTATCCAAAATGCAAGTAGTGATGGTACAACCAACTTAGGGTTTACTGTTCCTAGTAGCGAGAGTAGTAGAGCAAAAGCTGTTATCAAAGCGTTTGATCATGATATTGGGACAATGGATTTTGATGACTCTGTTTGCAAAGTATCTGTTGTTGGTGTAGGTATGAAGTCTCACTCTGGTGTGGCAGCTACAGCTTTTTCTGCAATGGCAAAAGAGAATATCAACATAGAGATGATCTCAACTTCTGAGATCAAAATCTCTATGATTATCTCTGAAAAATATGCTGAATTAGCTGTTCGCACACTTCACTCAGTGTATGAGTTGGATGCATAGGTTATAGATGACTCCCATATTAAGCTGGACATTAGAGACTATTCGCCAAGAGGATTCAAGCTTCTCTTGGATGGAAGAGTGTCGGTATGATTGGGTTCCCGTTATACAGTCTGCTGTCAAAAAAATCTTGGAGGGGCAGAGTATCTTGATCTTGACAGATGAGTCAAGAGGGTGGTATGCCAAATATATCGCAAGTAAAATCAATAATCTCCGAAATGAGAGACCATTTCTCCCTATATATACTCTAAAATCTATGTTTCCCAATCTGGATAGAATGAAAAATACAGAGGAGTTGGATCTATTAGAAGATATGTTGGATATCTCCTATCCCAATGGATATTTTATTTGGTATATTGGGAGTGCAGATAGTATCTATACAAAATTTGTATTTCGCAATGATGAGAATCTTCTGTGGATTATAGATGGTGATGTTCCCAATAGTTTCTATCTCCGTAACGGTGGTACATCATTAGATATAAAGCTCATTCAACTATTTAAACTTTTTAACAAGACTATCGATGCTTCGCTCTTTGTGGAAGTGAGTTTAGATTAATGAGACTCTCTGCTGGTGTAATCGTGACACAGAGACCCCAAGAGGTGTTGGCAGAGTTGGAGGCACAAAGAGGTGATGAAGTTTTCACTATTATTGATAGCCAAGAGAGAGAGTTCCTAGTAGAACATGCTGATGAGGTTATCGCCAAAGCTTATGTGGCTAGTGAAGTGGTTAACTATATTATTATGGTTGCTCCACGATTTTCTCTAATCTCTCAAAATAGACTTTTAAAAATATTTGAAGAGCCTCCACGAAATAAAGAGTTTATTCTTATTACCAAATCTAAATCTTCGATTTTGGATACTATAAAATCACGACTTCCTATTACTGTTTTACATGATGCCCGAGATGAAGATCACTTCTCTTTGGATGTTGCCAATTTAAATCTTGCCAAGGTCTATGAGTTTGTTCAGGAGAATAATCGAATCTCTACTGTTGAGTGTAAAAATCTGGTGGAGAAGATCTCTACTTTGGCTATAAAATCTGGTAGATATAATCTCGATAAGTCGATTTTAAATCACTTTTCCAATAGTATTAAAGCTCTTGAAGTTGGCTCTCCTGTGACTTTTATTCTCAATGGTCTATTATTAAAACTATTAGCAAAAAAGAGAAGATCATGAATATTTATCAGGTTGGTAGTATAAAAGATAAAAGGCAGTTTCTAAAAGATCTAGCTGTCCAAGGGGTAGGGGTCTCTATCATGGCGAAAAAGATGGAGTTGCTCTACTTTTTTATTAAAGATTTAAGAACCCCTGCTGTTAATATCCTAAAGCAAGATGCTTTGAGTATTGGAGCAGAGTTAGCTGTACCAAGTGGTGTGGTAACTTGTGCAGAAGAGTTTTATGACTGTCTATTGATAGGAAATCGAAAACATATAGAGATTCTCTCAGAAAAGGAGTCTATTCAGCCCTTTGGATTAAAAAAGTTAGGAAAAGAGTTAGAGCTTTTTTTAAAAAGCAAGGAGTATCCTGTACAGATTATGGGTGTGATAAATGCCAATGATGATAGCTTTTTTGCTGAGAGTAGATTTAAATCTGATGATGCTATATCCAAGATAAAAGGGATGATAGAGGATGGTGCAACTATTATCGATATAGGGGCTGTCTCAAGTAGACCCAATGCTGATCAAGTTTCAGCTGAGATAGAGTTGGAGAGAATAAAACCTATTTGTGATATGATATATGTTGAGAAGTTATACGAAAAAGTCTCTTTTAGCATCGACTCTTATACTCCTGAGGTAGTTGAGTATGCATTAAAGAGTAGATTTGATATAATCAATGATATTACAGGTGCTATTGATGATGAGATTGTTAAACTAGCTATGAAATATGGTGCAAAGCTTTGTATAATGCATATGAAAGGAACTCCTCAAACTATGCAACAAGATCCAAGCTATAGTGATGTGATGGTAGAGGTATCTGATTTTTTTGAGAAGAGAATTATCAACTGTGAACTATTAGGGTTGAGTCGTGATGATATTATCTTGGATGTTGGGATAGGTTTTGGTAAATCGATAGAGCATAATCTAAAGCTTATCAAAAATATGAGACACTTCAAAAAGTTTGGTTGTGAGATATTGATTGGTGCGAGTAGAAAATCTATGATAGACAAGATCATCTCGACACCTGTGGAGGAGAGACTAGCTGGGACTTTAGCAATCCATCTAAAGGCTGTAGAGCAGGGAGCAACTACTATTCGTTGTCATGATGTCAAAGAGCATCATCAAGCATTGGCTGTTTGGGATAAACTTTAAGTTGGTAGTATAGAAGTTAAAATAAAAAGGGAGAAACCAATGGAAAATAGTTCATACCTACCTGTAGGTTCAAAGATAGGTGGTCACTACGAGATAATTCAGATTTTAGGAGAGGATAATTTTGAGATTATATATGTGGTCAAAGATATACATAGGTTGGAGACACTATTTGTTCTCAAAGAGCTTTTCTTAAAAGGATTTTCACTTAGGGATGATAGAGAGGTATATACTCTAGTAAAATCAAAAGATATGTTTGAGAAGAAAAAAAAGGATACGGTTAGAGAGGTTGGTGTTCTCAAAAAAAACAACTCATCCAATCGACTTCAAATCTATGGTTATTTTGAAGAGAATAATACTGTATATACTATTATGGAGTTTGCCAATGATGCAAAGTTGGATAGTTATCTTCAAGTTGAGCCAAAGATTCTCTCTCAGCCCAAACCTAGACCCACACCTGCACCCAAACCAAAGGAAGGGAAAAAGAGTACTAAACCTAAAAAATCTTTTCTATTTTTGAAGATGTTGATAGGTGCTATTGTTGTATTCGCAGTTTTGGGGGTTTATGCTTATAATATGATAGAGGAGGACAAGGAGAGGTCTCATGTCCGACCTGTTGCTGAGGTTGCCAAAAAAGAGATTGTCAAAAAGACAACTATCCATCACCCCCCTTTGGTTGATAGAACTAACGAGTCTACAGATACTTCTACTCCTACAGTTGTAAAAGAGACAGTTGTTGAAGATAAAGAGGTTAAACAAGAGGTAGTAGAGGAGAAGAGTCCTAAAATGGAAGAGCCAAACCTCCCTAATGAAGATATTACTATAGAGGAGATAAAGCCAAAAGAGCAAGAGGTATTTGTCTCTCTACCAGAAGATGAGGTCGAGACTAAAGAGGAGTCTGCTCCGATAGAGACAGAAGTTTTTAATGATTTCTCAAAAGATAAGATCAAAAAAGATAAAATTGAAACCCAAACTGAAGAGACTCTATCAAGAGGAGAGAGACCATCTTTGGAGATTCCTGAGAGTGCTACTCCTCAGAGTAGTAGAGTATCTTTAGGACGAAGAATAGGAGGGAGTAGTGAGAGCAGTAGAGGTTCATCATCTCTACAGTTTAATAAAAATAATATTCAAGTTTTTTTAGATAAGTTTTTACTGTCCTCTTCAGGTGACTCTATAAACTCTATTTTATCTCTTTATGATTCTCATGTTGATAGATATTTTAGTCTCAGTAGTGTAGACCACTCCAAAATTAAAAAAGACAAGACTAACTACCATCGAAAATGGGTAAAACGAAATTTTCAACTTTTGGACTTTAAGATATTGAAAATATATCAACGGGGTGGCATAGACTATTGTGATCTTGAGACTACTACAGAGTGGAGGGTATCGAATAGATATCAAAGAACTATCTCTGGTAAAAGTAGAGGTTTTATGACTCTAAAGAGAACAGCTTCAGGGTTTAAAGTCAAGTCGATCTATACGCTTAAATAATAGTTATGATAAGTTATGATATAATCTGTTATGTTAAAAACTATTTTATTTATACTAACCATTGCCATTGTCGCTTTTCTGTTAAATCATTTTTATAAACAGAGCAGTATAACAATTGATTCTGGTTATGTATCACTTCAGGCTAAAGGAAAAGTGTTTAATATCAAATATCAAACACGAAAGAATATATCCCATAGATTTACAAATGTAAATGTTGTTGTCTCTGAGATTGGTGCAGAGGATGAAAAGTTATATCTTGAATCAGCTAAGGTGGAGTCTCTTTATGAGTTTACTTATACCCCTGAAAAGATGGTTCAGATGCTTTTTGATGCAAAGGATACGAAAGTTTTATTTCACATCAATGGGCTAAAAGCTATGAGAGTTGTACTCAATAATAGCAAAATAGTAAATCTATTTGTCTCTCAAAATCATCCTAAAGAGCTTCAATTTCTCTATGGTATGAGTGATGCTATATTTATTAAAGCAGTAAAAAAGCTCTCTAAAGAAGAGGTTTCACCTAGTGATGCTCTCTTCTCTTTGAGTAAGCCTTTGGCTACTTGGAGTGTCAAAAAACTAGATCTCGATGGTATGGTCTCCTCTATCGATGAGTAGCTAAACTTTTAGTTTCCAGTACCTTTTGGACTCTTTATCTCTTTTTCTTGTCAGTTTAGGTCTATCTTGGGCATGTAAATTTAGATTAAGGAGTTCCTCTATATCTTCTAGTATCGCTTTGTGTTGAGCAAAGTAGCCATGACCTAGATCTAGGAGATTGACCTCCTCATCTACCTCTATAGTATCGATATCCTCGATAACCTTGACAGGAGGGGTAAATCCTATTCTATCATAAGCATGAATCCACTCTGACGCACCTACCGCTTTATCTTTTGACGATACATATAGAGTGGTCAGATCAGATACTTCTGTATAGGCGAATGCTTTTTGATTAAATACATCTGCATCCACATCAGGAGCGGCTAGGATGATCTGTCCAAATTTGATATGAGAATGCTCTTTTTTTATAGTATCTATCGCCTCTACTAATCCTCTATTTCCCATGCTATGAGCTATAATATGGATTCTATTTGCTCCTGAGTTGTTACAGAAATCTACTAGAAATTTTGTAATATATCTCTCTGAATACTGTATAGATGCTTCATCGCTGAGATAGCCCCAGAGTGACCCTTTTGATGGCCAAGAGAAGAATGCCGTAACTCCTGGATACTCTATATCTACAGCTATCTGTGCAGTTCTAATAGCGGCATCTTTGAAAGAGGTATTATATCCATGTAAAAAAATGAGTGCCTGTTTCTCTTCCTCTTCTAGTGGAGCTAAAAGCTCATTTAGATCTGACCAAAAATCAAAACTATCTTTTGGGTTGATACTTTTTACTTTTAGTTCTCCATGCGACATATCAAATTTGATGATCTTTTTTAGCAAAGAGCTAGAGATCTCTCCTCTCTTATGCGATTCTGGGATATAGACATCACATGTACCCAGAGAGATCTCTCTCGATCTTTTGTCTCCATAGCCCTTTTTTTTGGGTTTTCGGTTGGTTGCATAAAATAGGGTGCATATTTTAGATTTTTTATCAGAGCCTTTGCTTTTTATTATGCCTTTTGGAGGCTTCTGCTTTGCCCTGAGACTCTCTATGAGAAGTAGAAGATTCTCTTTTGTATGAAAATCTTCTACTATTTTGGCTACACTATTTTTGAATTTTTTATCTTCATCTCTTCTCAGATATAAAGTAAGTTCTTTTATTGTTTCGCTATCTAAGATGGTCTGAAGTTCACTATAGGCTTGATGGCTAATATCAAAAACATGATTTGCTATGGTTTCTGATATAAAATTCTCTATTTTTTGCATGGGATATCCCTCTATAAAAGATTATTATATTATAGTTTAAATAGGCTTTATTATAATTTTATTTTATTTCTAATATATATAGTTAAGCTATGTCAGACGACATCCCCATTTGAAAAATCTTCTATACTCTCTAAGAGGGCTAATCACAATGCGTTTGTGAAATCTACTTGCATGGATAAATTTACCATGACCTAGATAGATACCTACATGGTCAACTCTATTGCTTTTTTTTGAGTGAAAGAAGACTAAATCACCTTTTTTTAGTTGGCTTCGTCTTCTAACTTTTTTTCCTACTTTAGCTTGATCTTTTGATACTCTAGGAATCCTAATACCATTTTTTTTGAATACCTCTTTTGTGAATCCTGAACAGTCATATCTATATGGACCATTTCCTCCCCATTTGTAGCGTTTTCCTAGCATGGATTTGGCACTACTTGCTATATTATATGTTGATAGATGACCTGCGTATATAGGAGTTGTTAAATTAAATAGCATTAATAATATTAAAAATTTCTTTAATAAAAACATAAGTTTTATCCTTTAAGTTAAAAATAATATTTCAGATTTGAACGATAGGAATTATATTGTTTAAAGATTAATTTAAGATTAAACTTAGTGAAGTTTTTAAATGTTATTAAATGTTATTTGATGTATAATTTGTATTATGAACTATCTTACAATAATTATATTTTTACTATTAACAGTTGAGAGCTTTTCTACAGTCTATGAAGATGCAGAAGATAACCGTAGTGATGGATGGAGTATCTATGGAGATAGTTCCACTACAACGATTCGAAATATATATGACAATGAGAGAGAGAGTAGGGTCATTGTCTTAAATAGCCAAAAGAATCAAAATGGATATATGCTTGAGATGGAGAGAGATTCCAACGCTTGGTGTAAAACAAAAGGAAAAACTCTAAATTGGAGTATGCAGACCAAAAAACATTTTGTTGTTATGGTCAGTCTTCAGACCATAAAGGGTCATCGTTATATTGTCTATACCTCTGGGGATACCAATGGTAGAGGATATTATGGCTTGGGAGGAGAGGCTATTGATGGTGAGTGGCATACATTTTCTAGGGATTTGGATCTGGATCTAAAACGCTATGAACCGACTAATGAGATTATCGCTTTTGATACATTTTTTGTTCGTGGTAGTATGCGTGTTGATGATATTGAGATAGTCAATATAGATCAAAAAAAAGAGTTTACACCTAAAAAACTTGATAGTTGTACTATAAAGATAAAATTAACAGATAGTTTAGATATAGAAATTCCAAATCTAAAAAAGCCTAAATCGGACAGATATGATACCACTCCTCCTCAAATTAAGCTCAATGGTTATCCTATACTCTCTATTAAATTGGGAGAGGATTATATAGAGCAGGGTGCAATTGCAGAGGATAATGTAGATGGAGAGGTGAATGTGACTATCTCTGAAGAGATTGATTCCAATAGGGTAGGTACATATACCCGTTTTTATATGGCAAAAGATAGCGTAGGAAATACTAGTATGACGACACGGACAATCAATGTTGGCTCTTATTCCAATAGAGTTAGTGAAAAAGTTGAACAGATAGAAGAGGAGTTAGCTACTTTGGAACTTGTAGAAGATGATTATAGTTTGGAGATTGGATTGCCTGAGGAGGATGATTATTGAGAGAGGGTTATTAAAAAAGTAATCACCACTCGGTTTTAACCAAATGGTGACCATACAACACAACATAACATTTATTTTGTTGAAAGACTCGATGTCTAATCTCTTTTGCCTCTGAAAACCTTATATTTTCATATATGAGATAGTATAAAATAAAAAAGTGTAAAAATAATGTAGAAATAGTAATTTTTAAAAAAAAATTCAAAATATACTATTTAGACCCATACTTGGGTACTCTTGTGTATAAAAATAGAATTTGCTTATATGATTAAATATTTTTTAAGAAATTAAGTTAATACGGACAGTCTAAATGCTATCTTAAAGATTATATCTAATAATCTAGGAGATAAGTTGATGTCTTACTTTAAGCATATTGCAATTTTGACTTTTTTGGCTCTCTTTTTGGCTGGATGTATCTCTGCCAACAATAAAACTGTAGAGGGGGGAACCCCCGATGTAACACAATGTAGCCCCATAGAAGGGGTGTTGGATGGTGCTGATTTTGTACCAAAAAGTGCTATAAGTGAACATGAGAGTGATGGACGAATGCATCCTGATCTTTTTTATATCGCTTGGTCTCAATTAGACTCTAGGACTGACTTACGATTTCCTGAGAGAGGTTATGAGGATAGTGGATTTGAAGATAAACTTTTAGTTTCTAGAAAACAGCAAGATGGAAGCTACAAAACATGGCAGATCTATCCAGCACTAGACAATGAGTGTAAAGATGTTGAAAAAGTGAGGATTCAGAGCTTTGATGTCGCTCCTGATGGCAAGAGTCTATATTTATCTATGAGCAAACCTGTCTTTGATTCTGCAGATACGACCAAATCTACTGATCTAAATCCCGATAGACATTTAGGTATATTCAAAATGGATATTGCTAGTAAAAAGATGACTCCTATCACAACAGATTATAGTGTAAGCTATAGTTATCCTACTTATATAGGTAATGATGAGGATAGCGACCATGAGATGTTGCTTATATCCAAAACAGTTACCAAACAAGATATACCATTTAACTATAAACAGGGGGTGATGTTAGATGAATATGATCGACACCCATCCCCTCTAATTCATAAGCTAGATACTGTCACAGGAGCAGTGACTAGAATTGGATTTAACAATTCTCATCAGACCGAACCTGTGGTGATCAATCAAGGTGAAGATACCCCCTTGGTAGTATTTACAGAGTGGGAACATCAAGCTACAGTCAACCGTTTTTCGTTATGGAAGATGCAGATAGATGGTAGTGATACTTTTATGTTTTATGGAGATGAAGCTAATACAAAAGATACAGATGAGAATATCTATCAAGCCCGTCAGATCAAGAGTGGAAAGTACAAAGATTATATCCTGATGGGACAAGCAGGACGCACAGGAAATATGGGAGCTTTTGTTGCCGAGGGTCATATTTTGATGACAAAAAGAGAAAATCTCGATCTTCGAAGTCCAAAAATCTTTCTATCTAAAGCAGATACAGTCTCAGGAGTAGAAAAAGACTTGGCTCGAACACCAGAGCATTATAATGATGAGAGTTTTGTCTATGCATATAGAGAGGATACAGATAGCTCATACAAGATCTATATCAAAGACTATCCTGAAGATGTAAATGAAACACTTGATCCCTCAGCAGGTGTAGAGGTGATAGCTAGTAACGACTATCACTTTATGCAACCTAGAAGTTTCTATCCACCTGTGAGTAAAAAGGTTGCTCCAAAGGTGAGTGAGTTGAGTGAAAATAGAGTCTCATTTACAAATAACAATCTCAACGGTAATGGAGGCTTTTTGGTAGAGAATCTAAAAAACTCCAACAATGGAGAGCAACATCAGCTCAATGGAATAAGTGCTGATGAGATAAGTATGCAGTTCTTTGTCCCCTCTCACCACTTCTCTGACTCTTATACTATAGGTACAGAGCATAGTCCTGAGATGACTATCCCTTCTAGTAATTTTATCGCTCCTGAGAGTGATGGCTCTATGGGAGTTATCCTCAAAGAGGGTCTCTATGTATGGAAAGTACACAAAAAATTTCCATTTACAGATGGAGATGGCTACAGTAGTAATCTATGGATACCGATACGAGCAGAGCGACAAGAGGTGAGTTTTGTGCCAAATCGTGTCAATGAGTGTAATCAGTGTCACCAAGATAGAAACCAAGGGATACTTGATAAGTATCATGGCTACTACTCTATTGCTCATAACAAGATGAGAGGTAACCTGAATGATGTGACAGGAGACAACGACATTAGTAACTATAACGCTACAGATGAGATTCCTGATTTTCATGCCAAGATCGCTCCTCTCTTTAGTAAACCTGCTCTTGATGGTGGAGGCTCTTGTGTGAGTTGTCATGATGTCAAAGACAAGCTAAATCTCTCCAATATGACAGGGGTAGATATCAAAAACTACACCTATAGAGATTTTGTCCTAGGGGCTCACAAGATGCCAGATGATTCAGTATTGCCATATCAGTACAATGAGATAAATCCTATGGGGATGGATAATAGTTATCATCCTGCACCTTTCTTATGGAGTTTGATTCTCAATGATGACCTAACTGTGCCTATAGAAGATGGCTATCCAAATAGTGAAAGTAGAGATTTAAATAGAACAGGAGATTATGGAGCAGTCTATAGTCAAGATGTACTAGATGAGATCAGTAGCATCAATGGTATCTATGATCATAGCAAACACTGGTCATATGAGGATATGCAAAAGATCATAACCTATGGAGCAACAAGACTTCCAGTTGGTCTATCTGATAGAGTTTCGTTTGTGACAAATAGTCTAAGTACCTCAACACCACAGGCACAAAAAGCCTATCAGGCACTGGTCAAAAACTGTTATAGTTGTCACAACAACCATAATGATGGAGGGCTTAGAGATGTTAATTTCACGGATATTATTCCAAAAGAGAAGAGATTTAATGACTCCTATTATCTTAGAGATAGCGTAATGAGATTCTCTATCTATCATCACTTGGCAAAGAAGGTTGATAGCAAATACTCTAAGTATCTGTGGCAGAGTAATCTAAATAACTCGATGAATAAAACTTTGAGTTCTGCCCTATATCGTATCGATTTTAATGATCTAAATAACTCAGAGTTATTGGTATATGCACGAGGTTATGATAAAAATGGTGATAGTCTAAATGATAATATCAAAACACATACAGGGTATCTCTCAGAAGATAGTGCCGACTATAAAGCGATAGAAAACTGGGTCAATAATGTGAGTATGACAAATACTCCTCCTACAATTGATCAGCCAACAAAGAGTATAACCATCAAAGAGTATGATACTCCTGCCTATCTAGATCAAAATATCACATGGCATGATGATGATACTCTAGCTGATGGGAGCGAAGAGTTATCTCAAGCCTTTATACAAGGGAGTGATGATATCGAGATCGTGACCAAGACAACAGATAGTGGAGATACTGTTAGCTTTGTTCAAAACCAGAGTACTAGTGAGCATACTATCAATGATACAATGTTGGCAATGGAGTATAGTAGTTTTACCTCTGCCCAATTAAAAATGTATGCGATATTGGGAGATAGAGGAGTTCGAAACTTTACCTTTACAGTTAGTGACGGACTCTATGGAACAGCGACACAAAATATAGAAGTCAATATCACTAGTGACTATATTGTCCCTGATCCAAATGCCACTCTGCCAACAGCCTATCTCTTCTTTACCGAGAGAAATACAACTACAGATACTACTATGCTCAAAAAGCTAGAGACCAATGGAACAGTTAGTGATATTGGATTGATTGATGGATTTAGTCCTGATTGGACTACTATGTATCGCCGTGCAGACAAAGGGTGGCTATATTTTGTCAATCAAGAGCAACAGAAGATCTATGTAGTAGATGAGACCAATGCCAATGTTCTATTTGATATTATTATAGACAATGAACCAAATAGAGTAGGAACAGATCATATGCAAACTCTATATCTCATATGGTGGAGACCTGCTGAGGGGGTCGAGGGGCAAGAGGGCTACCGAGCAGGTCAGCTAGAGGGGCTTTTGGAGTCAAAACTGAGTAGTGAAAACGAGAATAATGGAGACTTCTATGTTGGACTTGGAAGTGGAGAAGATCCTAATGGAGTACCAGTTCGTCCTGAGTGGAGAACCAAGATGCCTGATGGTGGTAATACCATAGGTGTATATGTATGGAAAAGAGCTACTTTTATGACCAAATGGGTCAATGGTGGTATAGATAGAATGAATGTTCTAAATCTGGAGACAGGAAAGACAAAGTATATGAGTGATTTCAACTTCACAGCACAGAGTCTGGATGGGGTTGATTATAACGCTAGTGAGTATTGGAATGTCAGAGCCATAGTAGTAGCCGAAGATGGGGCATTTTATGGCTTTAATAAAGATCTAAACACAGATCCAGAGGTTTTCAATTTTGACCCTATGCGTGGTATTCAGACCAAGGTAGATGTGCCAAGCTGGATACAAGATTATATAAACAACTATAACAGTTATGCCACACCATTCTTGGTGATTGAGCCAAGAGAGTAGGGGGATGATATGAAAAAGATATATATATTTGTCGCACTACTTCTACTAATAGGATGTGGAGGAGATAGCAAAAAAGTCAACTCCTCTGATGAGCTAGAAGAGTCAACTGTAGAATCTGATCTCTCAACTGCCACAGGTGGGGATGTCTCTACTACTACTGATGACGGTATCAAAAAAATAGGAAAAGCACAGCTAGGAGTGATGGCAAATGGAACGGTCAAACTCTATGAGATGGATGGAGATACAAGAAAACTAATAGCGACAGAGATAACATCCAAAGGTGAGACTATAGCCTCTATTGGTAACTTTGATCTCCATACTGAACTACTAGCTGATAACAAGCTCTATCTCTATGAGGTGAGTGGTGGCGAGGATTGGGATGTTGATGACAATGGAGATATAGATGATGCACCCACTCAAAACAGAGGAAGCTTTCAGCTACTAGCCAAAGGGGATAGTATCAAAAAATCTCCAAAGGTTGGTGTTACTTTGGTTAGTTCGATTTTCTATAGTTTGATGTTACCATACTTGGATAGCTCTAAGAGAGAAGATAAACTGAACTCTTTTTCTCAGGAGATAATAGCCAAAGATATAGATGGTGATGGTAAGATAGGAGTTGGAGATATTTTGGGTTATGATCCTATTTTAGATAGCTCCTCTCTAGCCAAAAGCTATAGAGCCAAGATCTCTGAGATGCTCAGCAATATCCTAAATGGTAGAGCTTTTGACTTTGAGCAGGTAGTTAGTGCTGTATATTTTGTAAACTCAGGGATTAGCTACCCAAGAACAGAAGCAGGAGTTCAAAATGCACTAGATCATGGCTACTACAGCTATGTGATTGGTCAGCTCAAAAACAATAGAGACGCATATGGTGATATGGATGATGATGAGGTCAATATGAATATAGCAGGAGCATATGTAGGAATAAGTGGCTATACAGTATTTGACATTACAGGAGCGATAGCCACAGGCAATGACAATAATAACAGCCTAAATGGCTTTGTTCATGATATTACAGAGGATAACAACCCACTCTATACACTAGAGGGGTTAGCAGAGGCAGACCAATACTATAGTGAGGTGGTAGATGGTCTCAACTGTAGTGATACCTCAACTCTGAGCGATGATCAAAAGGCGAGTTGTTTCAATCTAGGTCTAGTCAGACTCACCTCTCTATCAAATAGTGTCAAGCTTCTCTTTGGAGGGGATGAGGAGTTGGTAAGAGATTGGGCAGATGGTGTAGATGTCAACTCTAGCGATGATCTCAACGGAAATCATGTAGTAGATGGTTCTGATGCCTCTGCTTGTGCCATAGTATATGCCAACGATCCAAATGACAACTGTAGAGATGGCTCGATGTTCACCTATAGAGGTAGAGTCTCATTCAACAGAGCAGGAGTAGAGTACAACACCACACTTTTGGAGATAGATGTAGGGAGTGCTACTCTTGGGTTTAGAAGCTTCTTTAAGCTCACTACCAACAAGGATAGTAACAACTCAGTAGTTCTCACCAGTGGTATCTGTGACAAAAACTTCAATATGACCACCAATGCTATAGATGGGACAAACTACTTCCCTTGTCCTACAGTAGATAGCAACCAAAAGTTGATGACCATAGCTGACTCTTTGGCTACCTCATCCCATATCCAAGGGCTTTTTCCTACAGGAAGTGATACTAGAGATACAGTAAATGGCTATATCCAAAACTTAACAGGCAGTGCAGATGGTATAATAGACCAAAACAATCTATCAAACTACCTACAGAGGCACTAGATAAATGTAGAGGCAATCCCTTGTGGTTGCCTAAAATTAAAGGGTTATAATAAAAGGGTAGCCACAAGGGCGTACCCCTACATGACTCTATTCAAAAAATTAAAGAGGGAAGTTATTATGTGGTTATGGTTTTTGATCTTTTCGACTATTATGCTAACAGCCCACCCCCTAAACCCAAATTCCGTTGGCAGGGGAGGGGTAGATGTAGCAACAGGTGGCACTCC
>Ga0256827_10000304_pt1 | contig 29569 bp, 33 predicted proteins | sample CV84metaG_FD_185977 | JGI IMG/M metagenome (GOLD analysis project Ga0256827, IMG submission 185977) | Hydrothermal vent microbial communities from East Pacific Rise, Pacific Ocean - CV84 | ecosystem: Environmental > Aquatic > Marine > Hydrothermal vents | place: Pacific Ocean: East Pacific Rise...
TGAGCACCAGCACGAACCTGTTGTTGTGCTACACTTAGTGTACCCTCATAGTTTTCATCTAAAAGTAGTTCCCTAAATGCCTTTGAACCAGTTGCATTACTTCTCTCTCCAACAAGAAGTGGTGCTGGTTTTTGCATAAGTTCTACTGTGCTAAAGAGTGAGGCTATAGAGTTTGGGTGTGAACCTGTTGGCTCTTTTGGCGTTAGAGATGTTACACTATCAACCAATGCTCTTATGTGTTGAGGTGTAGTTCCACAACAACCACCTAAAAAGCTAACGCCATCATACTCTAAAAACTTTTTTTGTTGAGTTACAAACTCATCTGGTCCCATAGGGTAGTATGTGTATCCACCTCTATTTTGTGGCAATCCTGCATTTGAGTGAACAGATATAGGTTTATGCCATAGTTCACTTAAAGTTTTAACGTGTTTTAGTACCTGTTCTGGCCCAGTTCCACAGTTAAAACCAAGAGAGAGGATATCAAAAGGCTCCATAATAGTTGCGATAGTTTGAGCATCAGTTCCTATAAGCATAGTCCCACTTAACTCTATGGTTACACTAACCATGATAGGTATAGTTGTATTTTTTTGTCTATTTGCTTCTTGTATAGCATGAAGAGCAGCTTTTATCTGAAGTGGATCTTGTGCAGTCTCTATCAAAAATATATCGACACCACCATCTATAAGTGCTAAACAAAATTCTGTATACCCTTTATACATCTCATCATAAGTTATATGTCCAAGAGATGGAAGTTTTGTGCCTGGTCCTATAGAACCTAAACAAAATCTAGGATGCTCAGGTGTACTAAATTTTTCACACTCCTCTTTTACAAGAGCAGCACCTGCACGAGTAAGCTCATAAGCTCTATCGCCTATATCGTACTCATCAAGTACCCATGAAAAAGATCCAAATGTATTTGTTGTGATAAGGTCAGCACCAGCAGTTAGATAAGCATGAAATATCTCTTTCATGATATCTGGAGCCGTTACATTTAGAAGTTCGTTACACCCCTCATTACCTTCCCATGCTTCTTGTGGAATCTTATCATCACGTTGTTGCAATTGTGTACCCATAGCACCATCTATGATAAGTGGTCGTCTTTTTATAGTGTTTAAAATATACTCTTTCGTATTCATGTGTAGTTGTGCTCTTTTGTAGTAGTATCTATTAATTGGTCTATTTTAACTAAAGTGAGCATAAAAAAGGCTTTGTTTTAAGTAGTAGTTTCGTATATTAACTTAAAATTGACGTAATAACATATTAAACTATTGACTTTTATCGTCATATGTTGATATAATGACGATGAAAATCAATAATAAGTGAGGTTTTATCGTTAATGATAATTGCATATATTCGTCCAGATAAAAATTTTGATGCTGTGCATGAACAAATTCAACATATCAATGCGTATGCTGTTGCAAACGATCTTGTTATTGATGAAGAGTTTATAGATCATACTTCTCAAAATAAACGTCTTGATCAAAGAACAGATGTTACAAATTATTTCCAATCAAATGCTAAAAGAACATTGTTAGTTTATGATGTTTGGGTTTTAAGTACAGATATGGAAGATTTAGTTCAAATGTTTAGTTGTTTATTGAAACATGAATTTACAGTTCATTTTATAAAACAATCTGTTATAATAAATCAACAAAGTAGTGTTATGTTAGTGCTTGGTTTATTGGATCAGTTTCGTCAAACTATACAAAATGAATCAAAAAGAGTTATAGGTCGTCCGAAGGGAAGTAAGTCAAATTCAAAATTTGATAAATATGTAAATGAGATCATCTCTTATCTTAAAGCTGGAAAAAATGTTAGTGAAATGTCTCGTCTTTTAGGTGTAAGTAGAAGTTCTCTTAAAGACTATATAGAGTCACGAGAGTTAAAGCAGGTTGCTTTTGGTTCTTTAGTTCCACAAGTGCCAGATGATGCAGAAGAGCAAGTTATAAATACTATAGCTTGTCCAAAATAAATAATGGAGAAACATAGATGAGTGAAGAGAAAAAAGGTATAAAAATACCTACACCTTGGAGAATAAAGCGTTATTATGCTTATATTATTGCAACTGTTATATCATTGGTATTACCATGGATTGTTGTAAATGGAAATCATTTCTTTCTATTGAGTTTTGATAAAATGAAACTACATCTTGCATTTATTCAGTTTGATATGCAAGAACTATATTTAATGCCTTTTTTATTGATGTTGTTATTTTTAGGTATTTTTGGTATGACAGTTGTTGGTGGTCGTGTGTTTTGTGGATGGGTATGTCCTCAAACAACATTTCGTGTAATTTATCGTGATTTAATTGAAACAAAACTTTTAGGTCTTAGAAAACGTATAGGTAACAAACAACAAGATCCAGATATGAGTAAATCAGAAAATAAGGCTAAGAAAACTATAGCTATTTTATTGTGGGCTTTATTGGCTATTATCGCGGGTGCTGACTTTATGTGGTACTTTATACCACCAGAAGATTTTTTCAAGTATATGGGTAATCCTATGGATCACTTAACTATGATAGGTTTTGTACTTGGTGTTGCGGCATTTTTGGTATATGATATTGTTTTCCTAAAAGAAAATTTTTGTATTTATGTATGTCCTTATTCTCGTGTTCAGTCTGTTTTATATGATGAGCATACTGTTATGGCACTTTATGATTTCCATCGTGGTGGGCATATCTATGATGATGATCATAATAAACTTGTTGAAAAAACAAAAGATTTAAGAGAGAAAGAACCAGAATCTGAATGTACAACTTGTGAAAAATGTGTGACTGTTTGTCCTACACATATAGATATTCGTAAAGGTTTACAATTAGAATGTATAAACTGTCTAGAATGTGTTGATGCTTGTACAACTGTTATGGGTAAATTAGGTAAACCATCTCTTGTTACTTGGTCTAGTGATTATGAAATTGTAGACAGAAAAGGTAAAACGAAGTATTTTCGTCCTAAAGTTTTAGCATATGGTGCATTGTTAGTTTTAATCTCTATAGCTTTGGCTTATATGGGTAGCACAAAAGAGCATATGCTTTTAAACATCAATAAAGAGACAAGATTATATTCTATAAAAGTTGTAAATGATAAAGTTAGAGTTGATAATTCATATGTTTTCTTATTACAAAATACTGAAAATGATCCAATGGAATTTTTCTTTGAAATTTTACCTCCAAAAGATATAAATGGTAAAATTAAAATAGTTAAACCAACAAAACCATTTAAAGTTATACCTGGTGTTAAAAAGAAAAAAATTGTAACACTTCGAACAACAGATATCTTAGCGGATAATGCTAGAAAAGATACTATTATACCTATTACAATTCATGCTTATGCTGTGGATAAAGATGGTAAGAAAAGTGAAAGAGTTTCTGTATTTAGAAAATCAACTTTTGTATTTCCAAAAGAGAGTATTTTAAAAGCAGTAAAATAATACTGTTTTAACTATTTTCAAGGTAAACTCTCATAAATATATTTTGTTGGAGTTTACCTTGAGTACTAAAATAAAAAAAGTTTTTTTATATATCTTTTTGGCTTATACAATTATAGGTCTTTTTATTATCCCTTTTGTTGTAAAGTTACAGCTACCCAAGAGCATTAATTCTTCATTAAAAGCAAAATTCTATATTGAAAATGTTTATTTTAACCCTTTTATATTTAAACTTTATCTTGAAAAAATATCATTAGAAGATTTACATAAAAATCAGATTATTAATTTAGATAGTTTAGTTGTTGATATTGATATGTATTCATTGTTTTACGGTGCTATAAATATTCATAAAGTATATCTTAAGAATCCACTTTTATACTTATCATATGATAAAAATAAAATATTAAATCTACAAGAAATAATAAAGCAAGATAGTGTAGATACAGAAAACAGTGCTATTGATGAAACAACTGATATAGTTATGCCAAGGATAATAATAGGTGATATAGAGATAGAATCTGCATATATAAAATATGATGATTTTAGTAAGAAAAAACCATTTTCATTATCTTTATATGATTTTGGATTTAAGTTTAAAGATTTTGATTCTATGGATATAAATTCAAGTAAAGCAAATTTTAGATTATTTACGCATTTTGATGACTATGGAATGTTAGATATTCATTCAAGTATTTTAGCACTTAAGCCTTTTATTGTAGATGGTGATTTAAAATTAGAAGGAAAAACTTTATATACTCTTTGGAGATATATTCAAGAGAATTTAAATCTTGAAGTTGCGGATGGGAAATTATCTTTTGCTGCGCAGTATCATTATGATGGCTCTGATTTAAATAATAGTTTTTTATCTGATTTATCGCTTGATATAAATAAGTTAAGAATTAAGCCAAAAGATAAAGATATAGACATACTGATGTTAAAAAAACTTTTTTTAAAAGATGCAGATATAAAACCTTTTGCAAATATTATTCATTTGTATAATTTAGGGGTAGATGGTTTAGATATACAGATCAAAAAAGATCAAATTGGAGATATTGATTGGGTCAAATATATAAAAATCAATACAAAAGAAGAGATAAAAGATGAAAATAAAACAAAATCAATCAAATGGAATTTTATTTTAGATAGATTGTCTTTAGAGGATATAAATCTTGAATTTAATGATAAATCTCTAACGCCAATAGTGACAAATAAAGTTAAAAAACTTAATATTTATGCTAATAATATTACACTTGAAAATGAAATTCCAATTAAATATCAGCTTAATACCTTACTTAATAATTCTGCAAAATGTACTTCTAATGGTTATATAAAAGATATGTATACAACAACATTTTCAGATTTTAAATGTAAAGATATTGATATAGTACATAATTTATCTTATATAGAAGAGATTGCTTCTAAAACTATTTTACGAAACAATTTAAAACTTAAAAGTGCAAAATTTGATTTTGATTTAAATTTAATAGCTCAAAATTTAGATAAAAATATCAGTTTAAATATAAATGATTCAAATCTTTCTATTATTGGCGTTAGCGTTGATAAAAAAGACACTAAAGAAAAATTAGCAAAATTTAAAGAATTTAAAATTAATGGAATTAATGTAGATACTCAAAAAAAATCTTTAGATATAAGAAATATTCTTTTGGATAAATTACATATTAGTTCAAGAAGATATAAGGATGGAAAATTAAATCTTGAAAATCTTGTTGTTTTAAAGAAAAAATCTAAACAGCAAAAATCTAAACAAAATAAAGATTCAAAAACTTATAGAGTTAAATTAAAAGAATTTGATCTAAATTTAGCAGAGATTAATTTTCAAGATAATTCTTTAAGAAATAATTTGAATTCAAAAATAGATAAGATAAATATTAAAATTAAAGATATAGATTCAAAACGTTACTCTTGGCTAAAGTATAAGCTTTCATCACGAGTTAATAATAAGGGTAAAGTGTCTGCATCTGGAAGTTTGCGAGCATCTCCTATAAAACAAAAAGGTAACTTTAAAATTAGTAATATTTCTTTAAAAGAGTTAACACCATATATACAAGAAAATTTTTATATAGAAATAGCAGATGGTAGGATATCTTTGGATGGAACGACAAATTATTTTCCTAATAAAACTGGTGCCGATTTAATTATAGAAAGTTCTTTTAAGTTAAATTCTTTGTTCGTAAATGACACAAGAAATGATATTCAACTTTTCACATTAAATGACTTAGATATAAAATCATTTACTTATGAGATGAATCCAAATAGGTTTTATGTTGAAGAGATGAATATTAATTCATTTTATGTAAATGCAATGATAGATAAACATAAAGTTTTAAATTTTTCAAAATTATCAAAAAGTATAGTTGATAAAAATATAAGTACTACGAGTAATCATGAGTTAAATACTAGCAATAAATTTCCTGTTTCAATAGCCAAGATTTCATTTTTAAATGGAAGTGCAGAATTTTCTGATTATTCAATACCTATTAAATTTAAAACAAATATACATAATCTTTCTGGAGATGTATATGCTATATCTAATATAAGTGGTGAAACAAGTTATATAAATATAAATGGTGATGTAGATAAGTATGGTTTGACTAAAATGATAGGAAGTATAGATGGCTCTAATCCTAAATTATTTATGGATATAGATCTTAGTTTTAAAAATCTAAATCTTAATTCTATGAGTGGATATAGTAGTAGTTTTGCTGGATATGAGATAGATTCTGGAAAATTATTTCTTGACTTGAAATATAAAATAGTTAATTCACAACTTCAATCTTCAAATAATTTAATGATTAAGAAAATAAAACTTGGCAAAGAGATAGAAGATGAGAATATAACAAAATTACCTTTAGGTTTTGTAATAGGTTTGTTAGAAGATAATGATGGAATCATAGATATAGATTTACCCATAGAAGGTGATGTAGATGAACCAGAATTTAAATATTCAACTGTGGTATGGAATGTTTTTTCAAATCTTATTACAAAAGCTGTGACAGCACCTTTTAAGTTTTTAGCTTCTAGTTTAGGAATAGATGGCGATACTCTAGAATATATAGAATTTGAACCAGCAAGAGATATTATACTCCCAACAGAACGAGAAAAGTTGGATAATATAGCTAAGATACTTATCAAAAAACCTAAAGTGATGCTTTCTTTTGGTGGAACATATGATAAAGAAATTGATAAAAAAGCACTTCAAAGAGATATGTTGATAGCGAAGGTAGTAAAAATGAGTGATGCTGATAACAGTAAGAAACAGCAAAATTCAATGAGTATAGAATTACTTGAAGATATATATGAAAATTTATCAGATGATGATAAACTAGATAAGTTAAAAAAACAAATTGAAAAAGAAACAAATGAAAAGAATTTTCAACAAGTTTATAGAAAGAAACTTATTGGATTGTGTATAGGTATTCAAAAAGTATCACAGGAGTCTTATTTAAATCTTGCAAAATCAAGACAAGATGCTATATATAATTATTTAACTATAAATAAAGGGATAGAAAAAGATAGATTAATTTTAGAAAAATTAAGAGAAATTAATGATGATAAAAATATGATTAAAACAGATATGGAAATAAAAATAAGATAATTTTTTGCTATAATTCTTTTTTATATTAATATAAAGGAATTTTATGGCATTTTCAGCCCAAAATAGAAAGGGGACTATTTCTGGTATAATATTTGTTGCAATATTTGCAGCTGCAGCAACTATGATAGCAGGTTTAGCACCAGTTAAGGCACTTGGAATTTCTCCACTTGTGATAGGTATAGTTATGGGTATATTTTATGCAAATACTTTGCATAATCATGTTCCAAGTGAATGGGGAACAGGTATAACTTTTTCAGGTAAAAAAATACTTCGTTTTGCGATAGTGTTTTATGGTTTTCGTATAACTTTTCAACAGATTATGGAAGTTGGAATGAGTGGATTTACAGTTTCTCTTATCATGCTTTCAACTACATTTCTTTTAGGCTCATATTTAGGTATCAAGATATTTAAAATGGATAGAGACACTTCAATGCTAACAGCAGCAGGTGCATCTGTTTGTGGTGCAGCAGCAGTTTTAGCAACTGAACCAGTACTAAAAGCAGAAGGCCATAAAACAGCTGTAGCTGTAAGTATGGTAGTTCTTTTTGGTACTATCTCTATGTTCCTTTATCCAGTACTTTACGCATCTATTATAGAGCCAGCGACAGGGTTTTTACATATGACTCCAGAACAGTTTGGTATCTATGTTGGTGGTACTATACATGAGGTTGCGCAGGTTGTCGCTGTTCCTGCTTCAGTTGCTGGTGCTCCAGAAGTTATGGCTAACTCAGCTGTTATTGTTAAGATGACTCGTGTTATCATGATTGCTCCTATGCTTATAGTTTTAGGTATATACCTTTCATCACAAGCTAAAAAATCAGGAAAAGCTGGAGATGGTTTAACGCTTACAATACCTTGGTTTGCAGTTTATTTTGTAGGTATGGCAGGTTTTAACTCACTTGATCTTGTACCCCTTGATATAGTAAATACTATAAATGAAATAGATACATTTTTACTTACTATGGCTATGACTGCACTTGGAATGGGAACAATATTTTCAAAATTTAAAGGTCTTGGCCTTGCACCACTTTATACTGCTGGAAGTATGTTTGTATGGCTTGTAGTTGGTGGATTTATTGTTACAAAAGTTGTAACTTCTATTTTTTAATTAATACTATTTAAGGGCTATATCTAAAAAAAGATTATATAATCTAGCAAATATAGCTTGGGAGTTATTGTTATGTCTACATTACCATCAACACTCAACTCTTTTTGGCTTTGGAGAGAAGTTTCTTCAAAGCTAGGTGTTTCAAATCCAGCATATAAATATTGGAAAAATACTCAAAATATCAAGCTAAATAACAAATATGTTTTTATAAAAAAAGACACGCTTCCTCAAAAGCATCTGCATATACAAGAGATACTGACGGATATTTCTGGATATCTTCCCATAAAATTTGCATCTGATCAATTACATGTAAATGACCATATATTTTCATATGAGAAAATGAAGTTGTATAAAGAATTTGAGTATAAATTTGTAGAGGATGTAAAGTTTGTAAATATTAGAAAATTTTTTCGAGAAAATGGTATAAAAGTTTCTAAGAATTCTCTTGTGCAACTTGGTAAAATTAAGGATTTGGAATTTAGTGTTGATTCTACATTTTATAGACTTAAAGATGATTATGGGATAGTGGTTTACGACTGATGAATACATTTTTTATAGAATATAGAGACCCTTTATTTTCAGTAATTATTTTTTTCTTACTTATCTTTGTAATTACTCTTTTTTCATATTGGTGGGGTAGATATAAGAACTATGAAGATTCAAAATATTTAGATAAATTTTTAAAACAGTTTCGTGCTTTACCTACGCAGGATGATTTAAAAGTACTTATATCTAGTGGGGAACTTTCAGAAAAATCTTGGATGTTATTAGCTAATTCATATTATAAAAATGGTGATTATGAAAAAAGTATAGAAATATATAATGAATTGATAAATATTCAAAAAAGTGTTAATGTAAAAGAAACAATGTTTGTGCTTGGAAAAACATATTTTAAAGCTGGTTTTTTAGAAAGATCAAAACAAATTTTTTTAGAGATATTAAAACAAAACCCCAGAACTCCTCATGCTTTAAAATACCTCCTTTTAGTTTATGAATATATGAAAGATTATAAATCTGCACAAGAAGTTTTAGAGCCTTTAGATGAAATGAATAATGATATTTCTAAAGATAGTAATTATTTAAATGCTTTAATAATTATGGATAATATCGAATTCTCAAAAGATGAAAAAGTAAAAAAACTTCTTTCTATTTATAAGGAAAATCATCAGTTGTCATATCTGATTTTTGAATATCTTTTTCGAGTAGATCCTGAATTGGCATGGAAAAATTTTGATAGTTCTAAGAGTGAATTATTGGTTGATATTTTATGGGGTATCAGTGAAGAAGAGCTAAATTTAGATATAATATCACAAAATGGATATTTAAGAGAGTTATATAGTGCAAAAGGCTATGTAATGCTTGCAAAAAGTAGTTCAGTATTTGAATTTGATATTTTAATCAAATTACAAAATAGAGCAAGTGCAACTTTGAGTTTTGAATATATATGTAACGAATGTAAATCAACTTTCCCTTTCTCTTTTAGTAGATGTAGTCAATGTCATAGTATTGACACTCAAAGCATAGAGTGGAATTTATCTAGGGATTATTTTAAGGATTTTAGTGAAGAAAATAACTCTTTTCAGTGATGGTTCAGCATTAGGTAATCCAGGCCCTGGTGGTTATGGAGTGATACTTAGATATGGAGATAATGAAAAAGAATTGTCTGGCTCAGAAGTTCATACAACAAATAACAGGATGGAGTTATTGGGTGTTATAGAAGGGCTTAGAGCTTTAAAAGAACCATGTGATGTTGAGATAATTTCTGATTCATCTTATGTTGTTAAGGGTATAAATGAGTGGCTTCAAAATTGGATTAAAAGAGATTTTAAAAAAGTTAAAAATCCAGATTTATGGAAAGATTATATTGATGTTTCTAAACTACATAAGATTAAGGCAACTTGGGTAAGAGGTCATGATGGACATATTGAGAATGAAAGGTGTGATGAACTCGCAAGGGATGCTGCACAAAAAGAAAAAGATCTACTTGCTTAAGAGAGGATAGTATGAACAAGAGTATAAAAACTTTACAAGAAAAACTTAGATATGAATTTAAAGATAAAGATTTAATTATAGAAGCATTAACTCATAAGAGTTATAAGCAAGCTTATGATAATGAAAGATTGGAATTTTTGGGGGATGCAGTTTTAGATCTTATTGTGGGTGAGTATCTCTTTAGAAAGTTTAGAAATTCTGATGAGGGAAAACTTTCAAAAATAAGAGCTTCACTTGTTAATGAAACAGGTTTTGATAAGTTAGCAAGAGCATTAAATCTTGGTGATTATATATTACTTTCAAATGCAGAAGAAAATAATGGAGGAAGAGAAAAATCATCTTTATTATCAAATGCTTTTGAAGCTGTAATGGGTGCTATATATCTTGAAGCAGGTTTGAAAATTGTTGAGAAAATAGCTATTAGACTTATTGAAGAAAATCATGATGATATATCTTTAGATTCTTTATTTAGAGATTTTAAAACTACATTACAAGAACTAACTCAGGCAAGATTTGGAATAACACCTGAGTATAAAGTTTTATCAAGTAGTGGACCAGATCATTTAAAAGAGTTTGAAGTAGGTGTATTTATAGAGGGTAAAGAATATGCAAGAGCTCGTGGTAAGAGTAAAAAAATAGCTCAACAAGAAGCAGCAAGAATTACTGTAGATATATTGAATGGAGAAGATAAATGAATAGTTTTGGAATGAAGCTTAGATTTAGTACATTTGGTGAATCTCATGGAAAAGCACTTGGATGTATACTTGATGGGGTTCCAGCTGGATTAAACATAGATGAAGAGTATATTCAAAGTGAATTAGATAGAAGAAAGCCTGGAAAAAGTGAATTTGAAACAGCAAGAAAGGAAGCTGACAAGGTAGAAATATTAAGTGGTGTATTTGAAGGTAAAAGTACAGGTACTCCAATTGCTATGATAATATTTAATACAAATCAAAAATCAAAAGATTATACAAATATCAAAGATGTATTTAGGCCTGGCCATGCTGATTTTACATATTTTCATAAGTATGGTATACGTGATTATCGTGGAGGAGGTCGAAGTTCTGCACGTGAAACAGCTGCCCGTGTTGCTGCGGGAGCAATTGCCAAGTTAATGCTTCAAGAATTGGATATAACTATTTTAAGTGGTATCTCTGAGATTGCTGGGATAAGAGGTGAAAATTTTAATTATGAAGCTTCTAAAAATAGTATTATTTATGCTCTTGATATTTCAAAAGAGCAAGAGCAAAAAGATGCTATACTAAACGCTAAGAATAATCATGATTCTGTTGGTGGAGTTTCGAGAGTTGTTGTAAAAGGTGTACCAGTTGGTTTAGGACAGCCGTTATATTATAAACTAGATGGTGTTTTAGCTGATGCTATGATGGGTATAAATGCTGTAAAAGCTGTAGAGATAGGTGATGGTATAGATAGTTCAAAAGCTCTTGGTTCTCAAAATAATGATGAGATAAGAAAAGATGGATTTGAATCTAATCATTCAGGTGGTATACTTGGCGGCATAAGCAATGGGGATGATATAGTTTTAAATATTTATTTTAAACCTACTCCATCTATTTTTAAGTCTCAACATACTGTCACAGTAACTAATGAAGAGGTTGATTTCTCTTTAAAAGGTAGACATGACCCATGTGTTGCTATCCGTGGGACAGTAGTATGTGAATCTATGGCGGCTTTAGTTATAGCTGATATGTTATTACTTAATATGGGATCAAATATCTCAGGTATAAAAAAATATTATGAATAAGGAATGAAAATGTCTAATATACATAAAGATACAAATAGTGATGAGTGGTACTTTCCTAGTAATGAATATATACTAAGCGAGACAGATGATAAAGGTGTCATACTATATGCAAATCAGCTTTTTTGTGATATAGCTGGGTATAAGATAGATGAATTAATAGGTGAACCTCATAATATAGTAAGACATCCTGATATGCCACGTATTGCTTTTAAAGGTTTGTGGGATGATATACAAACAAAAGGGTTTTGGACGGGTATAGTTAAAAACTTAAGAAAAGACAGAGCCTTTTATTGGGTTCATGCAACTGTTCTTAGACGTGTAAAAAGTAATGGAGAAGTTACATATTTATCAGTTAGAAGAGTTCCAGATAGAAGCGAAGTTGAATCATGTATAACTTTATATGCTCAATTAAAATCGGCAGAATAATTATAATTTATTTTGCCATTTTATCTATAATGTCTTTTATTGTTTTTTGAGATTCTTTTAGAGAGGTGATTGATTTTTCATCTTTTATATTTAATGTTTTTATCCAGTTATTTACTCCTAAGAATCCTATATGCATTTTATTTTCATTCTTTTTTTTATATATATATAAAGAACAAGGTGCCCATGCACCAGCTTCAGGGTGAAGATGTGATACATAATATATTACATCAAATTTACATATAGAATATGTGTGAAAGTAGTCATACTTATTTGAATACTCAGTATTATCTAAAATCTCATCTTGTATGTTTGTAAAATTAGGAATTAAAAATCCAGCTGTTTCTATATTTTTTTCAAATTCTGCTTCAAAGTCCTCTATATATTCTTCAGGGGAAGACTCCTTTTGTATATTTGTATTTATTGTAAATTGTACTAAATATGGTTTATTGATTAAGCCTGTATTGTAATTGAGTGTTTTAAATTTTCCGTTTGGAAGAGCCGCTTTTAAGGCTTTTTTTATAAGTTTATCATATGCTATTAAATTTGGATCTGTTATTGGAATATTTGTAGCTCTAGAGATAGCATTTATTGTTAATGTAGAGATATTTATATTATTATCTTGATCTTGCCATATGGAAAATGTAAGAGGTATTAATACGCTGAAATTAGGATACTTTTTTAGTATCTTTAAATCTAATGTATTATTACTATACATAGCAAGATTATATACTGTATAGTGCATATGTTGAAATCTTGCAATAAATGGTTTATTCATATCATTATTTCCAGAAATATTTAATCCATTTTCATTAAATGCTTTTTCTACAGTATATGGTGTTATTGTTCTGTCTATATTCTTAGTACTGAAAACTTGAATGTTTTGAATATATTTAGTTTTTTTTATAGATTGTTTAGGTATTGATGGTTCTGTATTTTTACAGCCAATATTTATAAAAGATAATAAAATACTCAATAGGGGTATATATAATATTTTCAAATAAGTTCCTTTTCGTAAATCCTTAAAGACAAAAAGGTTATACAAAAAATTATATAAATTTAATCTTAAAAATTAAAATTTAACTATATCCCCTATAGATATTGTACTTTTCCCTTGAATGACTTTTGCAAAGATACCTCTGTCATTTTTTAGTAGTTTTGGTAGTTTAGAATTGATATTAGATAGGCCTTTACATAAACTACAATGTTGAGTTATTTCAAGTACAGTATCTCCTATTATTATTTTATCTAAATGGTTTAGATGGTATGGATTTATATCTATAAGTAAGTTCTCACCAAGTGAGCCATATTCTATATTTATATTGTTTCTTAAAGATAGTTCATAGCTTTCTTTAGATGTTATTAGGATAGATCTATCTATATCTTTTGCATAAAATTTATCATCAATAATACCATTTTCATCGAGATATATATTTTCTTTTAGAAGTCTTGTTTTATCTTTATCATTTTTTGTGATAAAAATTTTTAGAACTTTACCTTTCATATTTACTCAAGTTAAGAGTATTCTTGTACTCATTAAATGTCATATTATTATATTTCTTATTTTTAATATATTTTAAAATTGTCATTAAATCTTTTTCATCTTTATATCCAACACTAGCATATATAACTTTTGCATTTTTATCTAGAAATAATATAGATGGATAAAAATTATATCCGATTTTTTTGGCAAATTCTAATCCAGATAATGTTGTATTTTTAAAAGTAATTTTTTTGTCTGTTGTAATATTTATATTTTTATATATAAAGTTATTTTGTATATATTCTATAATTTTATCATCATCTAGAGTAAACTCATCCATAGCATTACAATAGCTACACCCAACTCTATGTAGATAAACCATAAGTACTTTGTCTTTTTTAAGATCAGTATCTAGGTTGATATTATTTGCATATATATTAGTAGTTAGTGATATAAATACACTAAAAATAAATGATTTAAGCATTTAAGTGCCTTAAATGAGAGATATAAGAGGTGTTATTAACACCTCTTGTGTTAAAAAGGTAAACTTATTTAATTTTACCTTTGCCTTTACCAGTTTTACCTTTACGGTCAACCCATGACATAAGTAGTTTATCACCTTTTTTGAATGAATCACCTTTTATCTCAAATTTAAAGATAGGATTTTTAGATAAGAATTGAGAAGTAGACATATCTAAAACAGTTTCTCCATTTATGGTAGCAGTTAAGTGAGTGATAAAATTCGCATCTTCTCTATTACCTGTTTTTTTCTCCATCATATTAAATGTTGACATTTCATGTTTGGCCATAGCTTTAACTTTGATAACACCATTTTTTAATTTTGCTTTTACTTTCATAATTTACCTTCTATATAATTTATTTTTTAAGTTAAAATGTGGAGGTTTTTAACCTTCACATCCACCAAGTGCAACATCTAAAGATTGTTTAGCAGCATATAGCTTACCATCTTTACCTTGCGCTACAATAGTAATTGAACCTGATTTAGCCATTTTAATCTTGATAGAATATTTGTTTATAGAGTATTTTGTTACAGTATAAGCACATACAGCGGCTTCTGGGTTAGCATCTTGAAATACTGCTATAGATGTAATATCCTTACTTGTTGAAAAATCAACAGGAATAGCACCACCATTACTAGCCACTTTTGGAGCTTTAACTTTAACCCCTTCCATAACTAATGCATCTGAGCCATACATAGCTTTGATAGCATCATTAACAGTGTGCGCTGACCATACAGCTGGTTTGCTTTTTCTGTAATCTTCTGCTTTTACACTTGCAGGTACAGTAGCTAAAGCTAAGGCACCTAAAGTCATACTTAAAAATTTTCTTCTTTCCATGATATTTCCTTTTATTAAAATTATTTACTTAAGTTAACTATATAGTCAACAACTGTTTTAAAATCTTTATCAGATAAACTTGAACCACCTTTTGGTGGCATACCATTGATACCATTGATACCATTTGCATAAACGTTATTCATACCTTTTGAAGTATATTCATCCCATCCATCTTTATCTCCAAGAACTGGAGCACCCATACCGTCTGTACCATGGCACATGGCACAATTAGCTTCATATGCTATTTTAGCATCAAAACCTTTCTCCTCTTTTACTTCAGGAAGATTTCTTGAAACTGCCATTGGTGGATGGAAATCATTTATACCACCATTTTTGATATAAACAACTTTGGCAGTTGGTTTTTGACAATTTGTCATACAGCGTTCAGCTGGTTTAACTTTTATAGCACCAAAGTTTTCTGGATGAGTCCAATATTCTCTTATACCTTTAAGAGAATCTGGTCCATCTATATTTGGCTCAAAGTTACCTTTGTTTGGCATCTTTACTTTTAAGAATTTTTCACGATTAAGTACATACTCATCATCAACTTCTTCACCATCTATGCTCATCTCATTGATATTTAAGATATATGCCACAAGTGCATATGTCTCATCAACGCTTAAAGTACCAGTTGATGGGTGAGGCATAGCATCTTTGATATACCACCATAATGTACTAGCTTCTGGCCAATATGTACCAAAAACACGTACAGGACCATCAGTATCAGGTTTTAATCTTTGGTTAGTAAGAGTTTTTTGTAACTCTTCAGCACTACCTTTTGAAAGTGATGGGTATCCACCGCCACCTGAACCAAAGTCACCATGGCACATTACACATTTAGCTTCGTATACTTCTTCACCCTCTTCAACAGAACCTTCACCCTCTTCAAGACCAGTTCCATCAGGCATAATATCCGTATTCCAAGCATGTAATTCATCTTTAGTTGCTACACGTCCATTATTTATCTTAAGTTTTTCAATATCTGTATTTACATGATATGGACCAGTTTTACCATCTACAACAGGGTATAAAACACCGCCACCTATAGATGCTTTTGTAGGAGTTATTGCATCACCCATACATGCTGTCATACTTAAAGTTAAAGCTGCAGCTGTAGAGATTGAAACTAATTTAGTATTAAATTTTAACATTCTTATGCCTCTCCTTCTATTAAGATGCTACCATCTTTTGCTCTTTTATAGTTTGAACGCATTTGAACATGATTAATTTTACCTTCTGGAGTAACTTCCCATGTTTCAACAGCATTTCTATGATAGACAGCTTCTACGCCTACAGCTGTAATTTCTTGATCTATAGTTGGTTGGATATAACCAGCATCATCCATAGCTCTAGATGTTAGTAAAAGCTTTTCACCCTTTTTATAAGTGTGCATATAACTCCAACGAGTCCAACACTTAGGAAGGACCAAACCTTTAAGTTTTGCCTCTGTGTATGTTCTGCCACCATTAAATGATATATCAACACTAGTGATAGTTCCCATACCAGACCATGCAAGACCTTCAATCTCAATGATTTGACCATCTTTAAGATCACTCCAGTCTATCTCTGGTGAAGGGGAAACAACGGTAGAGTTTACCTCGTTTGCATAAAAGTGTTGTACTGCTTTCCCGTTAGGTTTTAATACACTATATTTTGAAGTTTCCTCTTTACAGTACCATGGTTCAGCAGCAAACTCTATACGACGTAACCATTTAACACACAGGTTACCTTCCCATCCTGGAACAAGTAAACGAATAGGATAACCTTGCTCTGGACGAAGTGCTTCACCATTTTGACCCCAAACGATCATAGCATCATCAAGAACTTTATCTATAGGAATAGTTCTACCCATTTTAGAACTATCCCCACCCTCTGCCAGCATCCACTGTGCAGTTGGTTTTAAACCAAGATCATTTAAAATATCTTTAATATAAACACCCGTCCATTCAGCACAAGACATAAAACCTTTAGCAAATTGTAAAGAGTTATACTGAGGCCCTCTCCATTCTTGTCCACCATTTGCAGGACACTCTATAAAGTGTGTGCGAGTTACACTAGGGTATCGTTGAAGCTCTTTCATTGTAAGAACGATAGGCTTTTCAACTAATCCATGAATCATAAGTCTATGTTCATTTGGATCAATATGAGCTATACCACCATGTGAACGTGAAAAGAAAAGACCATTTGGTGTGATAATCCCTTTTGATTCATGTATTGGTGTTACAGCGATAGATGCTCTAAAGTTACCAGATGCTAGTAGTTTAGTATATCTTCTTGTTACATTATGTTCATACTCTGATGGCATACCATATAGATTTTTTGTTATTGGATCGCCCCAAGCACTTGCCCATTTTGGCATTTTCATAATAGCTTCATCATCTGCCATGGCATTTGATGATAGAATGGAGGTTCCAGCAAGTGCAGTAGCAGATAGTGCTGCTGTTTTTCTGAAAAAGTCTCTTCTGTCGATAGCATTAGTTTCTGTTTGATCAGATTTTGATGCTTGTTGAGATTTTTTAATATCCACATTTTCTCCTTTAAAGGTTGTTTACAATTAAGTTAATTTTATAACTTTGATGACACAAAGCTTTTTACTGTCACATTATGCCATCTTATATCTACAAGTTGTTCTAAACTCATAAAAAGTGAGACAATAATGTGATATTTACATTGTTTTGTATTTTTTAAGTTACAAAAAGAAACACTCGTTTGTCGGCTATTTATCGGTGATTCCTAAAATCAAATAATTATTATCAGCTGAAGTAATATAAAAAGTAATTATATAACCTTCATGGATAATGTCTCTTATATTTTCATCATCAAAGTATATAGATTTCTTATATTTTTTATATTTTGTAGGTATATTTATTATAATTGTATCTAGATATAATTTGAATTTTTTTGCTTCTGTAAAATCTTCATTTTGGATTTTTCTTTCCAAAATATCTTTAAGTTGTTGTTCAAAAAGAGGAGTACAAGATATTTGCATTATTTCTCCTCTTTTTTATTTAGCCATTGAGTTATATCTTTCATACTTTGGATATACGCTTTAGCTATATTTTTATTTTTTAAATAGCTTTTTAGTTCATCGTGAAGTTTTTGTTTAATCTGTTGTTGTGTAATAGACATGTATTTACCTGTAGTTATAAATTTGAAGAAGAGTGCATTACTCCTCTTCTGTGGTTCTTTTTTTTGTATATATTGTATCTATCTCTTCTGATAACATTTTTATGTCATCTATAGCATCTTCATATATTTCTACTTTAACATCGTCCTCATCTTCTTTTTCAGCATCTGCTAATGCTGTATCTAAAGAATCTTCTATTATGAATGCTTTAAATGGCATACCATGATTATATACTATCTCTCCACCCATTTTACCTTGAAATAGAGTTGCTCCAGTTAAAGTGAATAGCAGTACTATAGCTATAGCTTCAATATAATATTTCTTTATCCTGCAGCCAATTATTTTTATGATTGCTATAATACTCATAGAAATTGCTAAGTATAATCCTAGTGTTTTATGCTGAATTAGTATTGTTTTTCCTGATTCACTTAGGTATTCATATATTTGTGGGCCAGCTTGATTTCCTGTATACCATACAACTATCATAGCTAGTGCCGCAAGTAATGTGACTCTTGAAGAAATTTTTGACATCCCTTCATTTCTGCTTATCATATAAGCAATTCCAAATCCTAAAGCAACAATAGGTAATACCATTGCAAAGTGTACTGTAGCTGGATGTAACATCATTATAAATCCTTTATGTTGTTATTTTCAGTATCATATTACATGAAATTTAAAAATATTATAATGATTAAATATAATAATATATTATTTTAAGCTTGTTCTAATTTTTCTTATCCATTGCATCTTTAGCAGTTTTTATAGCACTTCCTAAGGCTATCTTAGCAACACCCCATGCTTCAACACCCATACGTTTAGCTTCTTTGGCTTTTTGAGACTTTAGTGCAGTATCTGCTTTTTTAACAGCAGTTTTAGCAAAGTTAGAAAATCTATCTTTCATGATTTCTGCTGTTTCTTTAGAAATATTTACAAGTTCTTCAAGATCATATCTCATATCTTTATTTATATCGATGAGTATTTTTCTTATAGATTGAGGACTTTGAGATGCTTGGTTTATAACAACTTGAGCGAAAAGCATATCTGTTTGATTTAGATCTTCTATAATGGTGTCATAATCTTCTATTAATATATGTTTAGCTTCTACAGGCATAAACGCTAAACGTTTTTTAAATCTATTTATAGAACGTATTAGTCCTGCTCTCATACCCTTTAATGTAGCTTTTAATATCTCTTCTGCTCTATTTGGAGTAGCTTCTGAGATATCTATCGCTGATTGGAGTATAGTGGAAAGTATTTTTCTTACTCTTATAGTATTTAGTGAGCCCTCTTTTATAGATTCAAATGTAATCTCTTTTATAACCTCTGTTGTAGCTTCAGTTATATCACCATCACCATCTTTTTCTAAAGCTGTAATTATAGCTGATTCAACCATTTCACTAAGCATATCATAAAGATCAATTGATTGTAATTTTACTTGATGAAGTTTTGCTATTATAGTTTCATTTGAACCTATTTCTTGTTCTATTTTATTGAAGAGTTCACATTTCTTATCTTGAAGTTCCTCAGATTTTTTTTCGATAGATCTATCTATAAGCTCTTTTTGCTTTAGTAACTCTTCTAGTTCTGTACGTAATAGTTTTGTATTTTCTTTGATGATAGAGGTTGTAATCTCTCTCATCTCTTCTAGTGTTATATCTTCATTGTGTAATTTTTCTTGATCTATATTTTTCATAATTTATTTTCCTATAAAACCATTTTTATATTGGAGTGTCTTTTTAATGCATCATATATAAAAGTTCTGTCATCTTCATTATGCACAAGAAGATCAAGGTTCATACTAATATATTTACCTGTTTTTGAGTTATTTGAATGTGTAAGCTTATGCTCTCTTTCACTTATAACATCATGAATAGCTTGCTTAAGGATAGCTTCCTCTGTTGATATTACTTTGTAGCACCAGTTGCATGGGTATTTTAGTTCCAGTTTTTTTTCATTATCTTTTAAAGTCACCATTTTTTCCTCCTGATTTTTCTTCAAGTTGTATGTTATGGAGTATCATACCTTTATCTATAGCTTTTACCATATCATATATAGTTAAAAGACCAACACTCACTCCTGTAAGGGCTTCCATCTCAACACCTGTTTGACCTGAAAGTTTTGTGGTTACTATAAGTTTAAAACCTGGTAATTCTGGTAGTTCTTCTACATCACAGTTTATACCACTTAAGTTTAATGGATGACACATTGGTATAAGTGTACTTGTTTGTTTTACACCCATTATTGCAGCAATTACAGCAGTTTGAAGTACAGGACCTTTTTTATTTTGTTCACCAACAACATTGTCATAAGCATCCTGACTCATTTGGATTGTTCCACTTGCAATAGCTATACGAGTTGTTTGTGATTTGTCACTTACATCTACCATTTTCGGTCTTTGATTTTCATCTAGGTGTGTTAATGTCATTATCTCTTCTTTTTTATATGATTATTTTATAATTTAAAGTATTATACCAAAGAGGTGTTAATGATTTGTTTTGCTTCTTCGTATTCGTGAGGATGATTTAAATTTAAAAATGCTTTAGTATTAGTGAAATATACAAAAGTAGTATTTGCATTTTTTAGTAGATAGCCTAGTTTATGATTATTTTCTTTGTACATTTTGATAAATTTATCTTGTATGGATCTATGATATATTCCACAAAGTGGTTGTATTCCAAAATCTGTTTCGGATATGGTAGCATCATTGTTAATCTTGTCATTTTGAAATAATTGTTCAATAATATTTTTATCTATAAAAGGAGAATCAACACTTATAGCAAAAAAACTATCAACATTTAAATAATTAAAAGCTGAGATAAATCCAATAGTTGGAGCATATATTTCTAGTTTTTTTTCATCTTGTATATACTTTGCATCAAAGTTAAATTTTGATGGATTTTTTGTTGATATATAAACTGTTTTAAATATTTTGGAGAGTCTACTATATTGGTATTGTGTTAAGGTTGAAAAAGTTGAGAATGGTAAAAGAGCTTTGTCTTTTCCCATTCTAGAACTTCTACCACCTGCAAAAATTATACATGGAGTATCTATCATCTATTATTTTATAGTAATATGAGTTTCTGTTCTTCTATTTTTAGCACGACCTTCCGGTGTAGAATTATCTGCAATAGGATTTAATTCTCCCATACCAATGGAACTCAATCTATCCTTATCTATACCATCTTCTACGAGTGCTTCAACAACAGCATTTGCTCTTTCTTTAGAAAGTTTTTTATTATATGTTGTGCTACCTTTGTTATCCGTATGACCAATAATTTCTGCATGATAGTAAGGATGTTCTTTTAAAAATACACTATATTTATCAACATTTTTTTGAGAATCTTTTTTTATGTGGTAAGAGTCAAAATCGAAGAAAATATTTAGAACTTTAAGCTCTTGACATCCTTCTTGATTTACTTTTACACCATAAGGAGTATCTGGACAACGATCTTTAGAATTTATAACGCCATCACTATCATTATCTTGAACAAGTGCACATCCAAGAGCATCAACAGGAGTGTTTGCAGGAGTATACAAACAACTATCTTGAGAGTTTAAAACACCATCATTATCATCATCTCCATCAACAAAAGGGACAGGCGCAGGTTTTTTTGCATAAGTACCAAATGAATATGTTAAGCCGGCCAATGTTACAAAATTATTATCAATAGCTCCATTTTGATTGTGGGCAAATTTAGCCATATAGATACCTTCAAGTTTTACAGCCCATTGTTCTGCAAAAGGTATTTTAACACCAGCTCCAGCATCTAGGAAAAAACCATTTTGATTATCAGCATTTGTTAGAGTAGCTGTTTCATGACCAGCACCAACTTTTGCAAATGGTACAATTGAATTTATATTGTTAAATGTGTAAACGCCATTAAACGCAAAACGTATAAATTCTGTATCCTTTCCATTGTCATAATCTGCATCTGGTGAATATAGAAGTGAAAATTCTGCACTTAGAGGTGATTTTTTAGAGTTAAATTGAAATTCAACTCCACCTAACATATGACCATTGTCTTGTATATTTAAATCTCCTTCTGCAAAATTATATCCCACTAGAGGAGATACTTCAAATTTATATTGATCTTGTGCAAATGCTAAAGTTGCACTAAGTAATGCTGGAATTAAAATAATCTTTTTCATGTTTTTTCCTTATATTTAAATTTAGTTTTATCTAGGATCTGATATATAACCAGTTATAGCAGATATAGCTGCAACTGCAGAGTTTGCTAAGTAAACTTTAGAACTTCGGCTTCCCATACGTCCAACAAAATTTCTATTTGTTGTTGATATAGCTACTTCATTATCTCCAAGTATTCCCATATATCCACCAAGACATGCACCACAAGTTGGGTTACTTACTACTCCACCTGCATCTACGATAATATCTATATAGCCTAAATGGTTTGCTTCTCTTAAAATCTTTTGTGTCCCTGGTGTTACAATGAGACGTACATCTTCATGAACTCTTTTACCTTTGAGTATCTCAGAAGCCACTTTTAAATCTGCTAAACGACCATTTGTACAACTACCAATAAAAGCTTGGTCTACTTTGATTTTATCTGCAACAGCCTGTGTAACAGAGTGTCCATTTGAAGGCAAAAATGGATACGCTATAACAGGGTCAAGGTTTGCAACATCAATCTCAAGTATGTTTGAGTATGTAGCATCTTCATCAGAGTAGTGAACTTTTGGTTCTCTTGCTAAATTTTTATCTGCTAAGAACTCTTGTGTGATATCATCTACAGCTACTATTCCACTTTTTGCGCCAGCTTCTATAGCCATGTTACACATAGAAAATCTATCATCCATGCTTAAGTGCTCGATAGTACTTCCTGTAAACTCTAAAGTTTTATAAAGAGCTCCATCAACACCAATCATACGGATAATCTCTAAGATGATATCCTTTCCAGTAGTGTGTAGTCCTGGTTTTCCACTTAGTACAACTTTTATAGACTCGGGAACTTTAAACCAGTTTCCTCCAGTAATCATAGCAAATGCTAAATCTGTTGAGCCCATACCAGTTGAGAATGCACCTAATGCACCATGTGTACAGGTGTGTGAATCAGCACCAATGATAACATCGCCAGGAACAACAAGCCCTTTCTCTGGTAAAAGCGCATGTTCGATTCCCATGTCTTTTTCATCAAAGAAATTTTTTAGTTTGTGTTTCTTTGCAAAATCTCTAGAAATTCTAGCTTGATTAGCTGATGCGATATCTTTTGCTGGAATGAAGTGATCTAGTACGATAGAGAAGCCATCTGGATTAGCAAGTTTTGTAGCACTACTGTCCTCAAATGCTTTTATCGATATAGGTGTTGTGATATCGTTGCCTATAACCATATCTATATTTGATCGGATTATCTCTCCGGCAAATACTTTTTTTCCTACATGCTCTGAGAATATTTTTTCAGTTATTGTTTGAGCCATATTTGAACCTCTTAAGTATAAAAATTATCGCGATTATAACATAAGAGGTTTAAAGTGAGATTTTATGAAGTTTATTTTAGTTTTACTATATCTTGTTTGATATACCTTGCAACAGATTTTAGTTTTATATCATCAAATTTATTTTTCCACGATGGCATATCTTTTTTATCTGTTCCCCAGTAGTGACCACCAAATTTAGCATATAAAAAGATTTGATCTTCACTAAGCAATGTCCGTGTTAAATTATAAGGAAATATGAAATTTTCCTCTTTTTTTGATTGCTTAACATAATCGCTTTTTCCATTTCCTGTTTTACCATGGCAAAGTGCACATTTTTTTAAAAATAATCTCTTTCCAACTTTTAGTGCTTGATTATCTTCCTCTTTAGAAAGTACTTTTGAAGTTTTTAGTAGTTTTGCAATTTTTTTATCTTTATTTGGATTAAATGTTTTTGATATATAAAAAGATAAAGATGCTATCTGCTCATCATCATAAACATATCTAAATGCTGGCATAATGTCAGCATGTGCTCCAAAGTAATGAGCTCCATATTTGATAATTTTAAAAGATTGTTCTATTGATAAAAGTGTTGATTGCAGTTTTCTCGGTTTTACAATAAGTTGCATTTGTGAATTTGTTTCACCATCTTTTCCATGACAAGATATACATGTATTGTTGTATAGTTTTTTTCCTAGAATAAGCATCTCTTGTTCATCAAGATCGGAGTCAAGATTTACATAGGATGCATTTAATAAACATGAACATAAGATTAAGGATAAGATATATTTCATTGTTTCTCTTTTCTAAAAGTTTTTTCTATATAAAATATTACAGATTTTAAAGAAAAATCATCATATTTTTTCTTCCAGCTAGGCATGTCATCTTTATCTGTACCCCAATATTTTCCACCGTACTTTGCATATAAAAACATCTGTTTATTTGTCAGCAATGTTTTTTTCAAGTTATATGGATAAATTGATTTTTCTGGATTATGTGTAGCAGCTCCATCCCCTTTTGCATCTGTGCCATGGCACCAGCTACAATTTCTTTTATATATCTTTTTACCACGTTTCATCATCTTTGAGAACTTTTCTGCTGGAATTTTATCACTACTAGAATAAAGTTTATTAACTCTATTTTGTATGTCTGGATTAAATTCTTTTTTTATATAGTACGCTACAGCCTGTAATTCTTTTTCATCATAAACTGTTTGAAATGATGGCATAATATCAGCGCTAGCTCCCCAATAGTGAGCCCCATATTTGATAATCTCATAACTTTGCTCTTCTGTAAGTATAGACAATTTAAGACTTCTTGGCTTAACTACTAAGTTTAATCTTTCATTTGCTCTGCCATCTTTTCCATGGCAAGAAATACAAGTTTTTATGTATATCTTTTTACCTATATCATACTTTTCATCATTAGCGTAAGATATGCTAAATAAAACCAGTATAGAAAGAAACAGTTTCATAAAATATTATTTTACTGTTACTTCTAAAAGCATATTTGGATGAATTGCACATTCAACATCAAATTTACCTCGTGCTTTTATCTTTACACGTTTTTCAGTCCCCGTTGACTGCATTCCTATATCGAATTCATTTTCCTCATCATCTGTATAGGCATTATGAGCAAAAGGATCTGAATTTTTAAAGACTAAAGTATCACCTACAGACATAGTAATTGCGTGAGGTATAAAAGTTTTATTTTTTTGATCAACTATATAATCTTTAGCGTTAGCAGAAGTCATAATGACTACTGATAACAATAATGTTTTTAAAAGTGTATTCATAAGCTTTATCCTTTCTTATTGTGGGAATTTAGTTGGTATCTTTATATCCAAATCTGGACCACTTAGAGCTTTCATGAATGAGACTATCTCATCTACCTCTGTTCTTGTAAGGTGTCTGTCTTTCATCGCATCTGATCTATTCTTAACATTGTGCTCATATCTACCACCACTTGCACATATTACAGTAGCTTCTTCTAGTGTTTTAACACTTCCATCATGGAAGTAAGGATAAGATTTTGCAACATCTCTAAGTGTAGGTGTTTTCATTACTCCATACCAAGCAGCTCTTTTTTTAACATTGTAGCGACCAAGTTCTTTACCTTTGAGTTCACCATCATTTAGACCAATATTTTGAAAGCTACCATCTGTAAAGTTAAATCCATCATGACAATCAATACAATGTGCTTTACCTTTAAATACTTCAAACCCTTTTTTTGCTTTTTTACTCATAGCTTTTTTATTGCCTTTGATATATTTATCAAAAGGGGCTTCTGTGGATACTACAGTTCTTTCAAATGAAGCTATAGCTTTGGCTATAGTCTCCTTTGTAAGTCCTTCACCTGGATATGCTTTTTCAAAGAGTTTTACATAACCTTTTATATTATTTAGCTTTGGTACTAATTGATCAACTGGCATATTCATCTCAACGCCAGCTGCTATAGGCCCTAAAGCTTGTTGTTCAAGAGTTTTTACACGGCCATCCCAAAATTGATGTTTTTGATATGCAGAGTTGAGTATAACTGGTGAATTTCTTGGTCCGACTCGACCTTTGAAACCAACTGCTTTTGAAGTTGGAATCAAGTCAGTCCAGCCTCGATGTGGATGGTGACATGTTGCACAAGATACCGTGTCATCTCTTGATAGTCTAGTATCAAAATAGAGTAATTTACCAAGCTCTATCCTTTCTGGTGTTAGTTTATTATCCTTGGGTTGAGGTACTTCAGATGGTCTAATCCATTTTGACATATCATCTGTGGATGCATATAGTGCACCAGAAAGTATAAGTGCAGTTAATCCTAGTTTTAGTAGCATAAATTTCTCCCATTTCTTATTTAGTAAGTCTATTTTATCATGAAAATACTTATATAAAAGTATGATTTTTAATTAGGTAAGATAAAAATGGGTAAGATAGAAAGAGTATATAAAGTATATAAAAAATATTGCCAATTTTATAAGATTTTTTTTCAAATGTATATATAGAAGCAGATATAGTGTAAAAAGTACCTAAAAACAGGCTAGTGTATATAAAGTAACCTATAAAATAGTAATCTTTTTCAAACATACAAAAAGGGCATTTATGTGTTGGTAGTTGATAGATATATATACTAAAGAAGTATACTATTGCATAGTAGGAGAGATAAACAAATACTAGACTAACAATAAAATTTAATGCTCTTTTTTTTAGATGGTTTAGTATTATTAGAAGAATAAATGTTATGTAAAAAATAATAATTAAATTTTTTGTAGATATATCAAAAGGTAAAGGGTTTAGTATATTTGTATATATAGCTGAACAGCAAAGGACTGGAGATAAAGTAGATATGTTTAAAAAGAATTTTAATTCTAAAGTAAGTTCCAATATGTTTGTAATATAAATGAAAATAAAAAAATATAGTTTTATTTTAAAATATATATTTTCTTTTGTTTTCTCATCTTTATTGTTTAATTTTAGCCATAGCATAGATATAAAAGTACTTACAATCTTTAGTATAAGGGCAGGACTTCCGTATGGATTTGTTTTTATGACGCCTGCAGCACACATTGCTCCAGGTATAATGTTTGAAATTTCATCCAAGGTATGTATATAAAATGGGAGAAGTATAATTTTAAATATTACAGATATACTTATAATTGTTATAACAAGATAAGATTTTTTTTCTAAAAGATATTGCTTTTGAGAAGTTTCACCAAATTTATAGTTGTGTATAAGTTTTATGGTGTGATAAGAAGCTACACTTAATGATATAAATAATAAAATATCTAGAATTAAGATAATACTTACTTCTGGAAATAATATAATATCACTCATGGGTTTCTATTTCAGCATTATTCATAAATATCTTTTTATTGACTATATCTAGTGTTTTAAACAAGGGATCATGTGTTGCGATAATTATTGTTTTGTCTGTTTTTTTTAGTTTGATTAATATTTCTATAAATATGAGACTGTTTTCATAATCAAGATTTGCAGTGGGCTCATCACATAGTAGTATTTTAGGATTATTTATAAGTGCTCTTGCTATAGTACATCTTTGTTTTTCTCCACCAGATAGAGTATTTATTGGCATATCTAGTTTATGATGAATATTACATAATTTAGCGATATTTTCTACTTTATTATTTATCTCTTTTGTTGAGATATCTGTTATGATAAGTGCTGTTTTAATATTTTCTCTTACATTTAAAAGATCAAAAAGATAAAAATCTTGAGTAATAATACCAACTGTCTTTTGTCTATATAGTGAAGCAAAATAATCATTATAAGAAACAATATTCTCACCTTCTATATAAACAGCTCCATCTGTTGGCTTCATTATAGAAGCTATTATAGAGAGTAGTGTAGATTTTCCACTTCCACTTTTTCCGTATATGGTAACTAGTTCTGATTTTTTTATATTTAGATTGATATCTTTAAGTGCATAAAATTTTTTCTCTGATATTTTAAAAATTTTATTTAGATTTTTTATCTTTATCATCTCATAACCTCGGATGGTTCTGTTATAGATATTTTATATACTGGAATGATAACAGCCAAGGTAAAAGGTATGATAAATATTAGAAATATCAAAATAAGAATTTTAAAATCTGGGTAATAACAGAAAGATACAAAATTATCAAGGTTGGAGTAGCCTAAAAATATATTTTTAATAAATGGAGCGTTGAAAAGATATACATAGATATACGCCGTGATAATACCACTGAAATATGAACTAATAGCTATGATAATATTTTCAGATAGTTTTAGTGATATAACATCTCTTATCCTCCAACCGAGCATACGTAGCAAAGCTATCTCCTTTGCATCTATAAGTGATATCATAGAATATCTTTGGTACAAAATTAATAAAAAAGTAAAAAAGCTTGTTAGAAATAGTGCCATAAAAACACCACTTTTATAGTTAAAAATATTTTTATAATATGTTTGTATATCTTTCTTTTCAATTATTCTCATGTTAAAATGGGATATAATGAGTTTCTCTTTTATATTTGCTAATTCATTTTTATTTTTAACTTCAAGTATGATATCTGTTACAAGATTATTATTAACTCCAAGTATTTTTCTAGCTAATTCTTTATCCATTATAATCATATCGTTAGTTATAATACTTGTGTCTTTATCAAATGTATTATATATGTAAACTTTTTCTTTACTCCTATCTGGTGGCCTAAATATATAATATTTAAAATAGTGATATTCATCAAAAAACTTTTTTACACCTTCCCCAATTATCATGTTTTTTCTTTGCAGAAATTTATCGATATCAAGATTATTTACAAGTTTTTGCATAGTCTTTACTATTTGAGTGTCATACATATCAACGCCAACTATCATAAAGTATGTCTCTAGCGGTTCATAGTAATGCATACCATATATTCTACCTTCTGCATTACTAACACCATCTATATTTAAAAATTGATCTATCCATGATTTTGGAGTATTTAAAACTTTCCCAGCCTCATATCTTTGAAGTGTAAAGTCAGCTTGAGAAGAAAGTGTTGTATCTAAATCTTTTTGTATAGAATTTGATACAAAAAGAGTCGCACTTAATATAGCAATTGTTAAAGTTGATATGATAAAAATACTTAAATGTTTTGAACGATAACTATATAATAGTAAAAATATAAAATTTAATCTATTGATCATACGCAAAACCTGTTTTTGTAAAGTTTATCATTTGTGGATACACCCTATTGCTGCTATCTTGATAAATTGGTATTCTTTGTTCTAAAAAAGTAGTAGAGTTTGTCAATGATGGTAGTTTTATAATAGAGTTAATCTGTTGTATCTTTATCTCTCTTCTCATGTTTGAAGATGGTGA